>ENA-UERQ01000098-UERQ01000098.1-human-gut-metagenome-genome-assembly--contig:-NODE-98-length-81015-cov-14.940905_pt1 | contig 81015 bp, 66 predicted proteins | sample MGYA00242986_ERZ507987 | MGnify/ENA primary metagenome ERZ507987 (study PRJEB26167, sample SAMN06115429) | human gut metagenome | host: Homo sapiens | place: China:Chongqing | collected 2015-04-15...
GAGAGTGGAGTCCAGAGGTAGGGAGGGGGGATTCGAAACACCCCTCCCTACCTCTGGCCCGCGCGGAGCGCAAGCCACTTGACCAAAAGAAAAAACTGCCCCGCGCCACCAGCGCGCGATCCCACTTAAAGAAAAAACCAGCTCTGCGGCAACAGCAATCTGACCGACCCCGCACCCGGAAAAATAAAAAACAAAAACCCCCGCACCGGGGTCCCGGTACAGGGGTTTTGTTCGTCAATCAAACTGCGATCAAGCGTTCTTGTTAGCACGCTTTGCCATACGGCTGATCTTGCGGCTAGCGGTGTTCTTCTTGATGACACCCTTAGCGCGAGCCTTGTCGATCGCGGAAACAGCAGCCAGGACGGTTGCGTCCTTGTCAGCGGCATTCGCATCGATGGCAGCGTCTGCCTTCTTGACGACTGTTTTCAGGTTGGTCTTAATGGCCTTGTTGTGAGCCTGCTCTGCAACAGCCTGCACGACACGGTCCTTCTGAGATTTGATGTTAGGCATTCGTTCCACCTCCTTGGCTACCTATAACAGCGCACCTTATGATACCATATTTACCGTTCCAGCGCAAGCATTTTTTCGATTTTTGTTTCAAAAAGTTTTGATTTTCCCATACTTTTTGTGCCGCGAAGCCCCAAAACCGGCTTTTTGGCGGCAAACAGAGCAGAAAAGAGGGAAAAACATGCGCTTGACAGATATGGCGGACGAGCTCTACACGGCCACGACTGACCTGCCCGGCGGAGTCCGCGCGGCCACGGCAAAGCGGGGTGGCGTGACGGTGACGCGGGTGGAGATCGCCCGGGAGGGCCTCGAAAAGCCCCGGGGGCGGTACGTCACGCTGGAAGTCCCCAGCGTCAGTGTGCTGGACGAGCGGGACGCCGAGGTCATCGAGCAGGCAGCGGACGAGCTGCGGGCGCTTCTGCCGCCGGAGGGGCCGGTGCTGGTGCTGGGCGTGGGCAACCGCCGGGTCACTGCCGACGCCCTCGGCCCCCGCACCGTCCAGAAAATTTTTGTCACGATGGGCGCAGGCCGTCCGCCGGTGAAGGGCATCCGCCCGGTGGCGGCGGTGGCCCCGGGCGTCTCGGCATCCACCGGTCTGAGCCTGCAGCAGCTGGCCGGTGCGCTGGTGCGGGAAGTGCGGCCCACGGCCCTCATCTGTGTGGACAGCCTCTGCTCGTCGGAACCCCAGCGTCTGGGCCGGACGCTGCAGTTCTCCGACACCGGCCTCTGCCCGGCCCAGCCCGGCAGCAGCAAGCATCTGGACGCGGCCCGTATGGGCCTGCCGGTGATCGCGGCGGGCATCCCCACCCTGATGATGGCGCAGGAGGGCAAAGACCTCGTGGTGACGCCCCGGGAACTGGACAGCGTCATCGCCCACGGGGCCGCCCTGCTGGGCGCGGCCATCAACCGCGCCTTGCAGCCGAGGCTCAGCATCGCCCAGCTCTGCTGGCTGGTGGGATAAAACCAGGCCGTCCATCATATTGTATGGATAAAACAAAAGGGGAGGGGGCAGTCTATGCGCTATGGCGAGGCCGGGCAGAGCCATCTGCTGCCCTTTCTGGGCGCAGCGGCCCTTTTTGCGGCTCTGACCATCACGGCCCACAGCCTTGTGCTGGGGCTGGCAGCGGTCATCGCCGGGCCTGTCCCGGCGGCGCAGACGGCACTCTCCCTGAGCCGAAAGGCCGTCTCCGGCGCGGCACAGGAGGAGGCCGCATCTGCGGCCAAAGCCGCCCCTGAAAGCACCGGGACTGCCGCCTCTCAGCCCGAAGCCGCCGCCCCGACAGGCGGCATCGAAAGCTATCTTGTGGAGCTTCTGGGTGACGACGCCCGGCCCGAAGGCGCGGGCGCAGTGATTGAAAAAAATTACCCGCAAGGCAGCGGTGAAAAGTACGTTGCCTGCGGCGCGGGCAGCATCAAGAACAACACCCGACAGACTGCGGCGGACATCGCGGCAGAGATACAGGCCCCGCTGCCCTTTGGCGTCGAAAAGGACAGCCCTGACCCGCAGATCCTCATCATGCACACCCACGCCACTGAGGACTACCGCCTCTCGGCGGGGCTGTGGTATTCGCCCGGCGACGGCGCCCGCACCACCGACACGAACCTGAATATGTGTGCCGTGGGCCGGGTGATGGCCGACACCCTCAACGCCGCCGGGCTGAACACCCTCCACGACGAGACCTTGAACGACTACCCCAGCTACACCGGCAGCTACGAGAACAGCCGGGCCGTCGTCCAGCGGTACTTGGCCCAGTACCCCAGCATCAAGGTGGTGCTGGACGTCCATCGGGACGCCATCGAGACAGAGGGCGGTTCCCGGATGGCCCCGGTCTGCACCGTGGACGGGCGGCAGGCCGCGCAGGTCATGATCATCTGCGGGTGCGACAACGGCGGCAGCGTCCGGCTGCCCGGCTGGCGGCAGAACCTCCGTTTCGCCGCCGCATGGGAGCGGAGCATGGAGGGGATGTACCCCGGGTTCACCCGGCCTGTGCTGTTCAGCTACCGCTTTTATAATCAGGACCTCACCACCGGCAGTCTGCTCATCGAGATAGGAGGCCACGGCAATAACCTCAACGAGGCCCTCTACGCCGGGCAGCTTGCGGCCAACGGCCTTGTGCAGGCCCTACTTGGCCCGGATACTTGACGAAACGGCGGCAAAGTGCTATATTTACTAACAAATGCAGTGATTGGGAAAAGTAGCGCATCACAACGCCACAGAGAGCGCGGCAGAGCTGGGAGCCGTGCGCGGACGGTGCGTGAACGAACACCCGGGAGCAGCAAACTGAACAGGGCGCAGTGAGAAAAATGCGCCGCCAGTAGGTGCGCCGCAGGCTCAGCGTTAACGGAGCAGCGCTTTTACTTGAGCGCGTGAGCGACCGGACACTTCCGGTAATTCAGGTGGCACCGCGGACATTACAAGACAGCTTGTTCGCCCTGAACTTTCAGGGAGAAAAGCTGTCTTTTTCTTTTTAGGCTTACCTTCGAGCCGTCCCGGCGCTGTCTGGCGGGTCTTTTTGCCGTCATGCTTTGCTTATCTCGCTTGAAATACACCAAGTATTCCTGCGCTCAATAAGCTTTGCCTGACAACAAAAATCCTGTGCCAGCCCGCGTCTTGACGACTCTCAGGCAAGCCGGAATGCATCAATCGATAAGGAGAAAAACTATGGAACGCACTGAGATCGTTTCGCTGTACAAGAACACCCCCGCCGATGGTACGGTCGTCACCGTATGCGGCTGGGCAAAGAACATCCGCGACTCCAAGAACATCGGCTTCATCGCCCTGTCCGACGGCGGCTGCTTCAAGACCCTGCAGGTCGTGCTGGAAGCCGGCAAGCTGGCAAACTACGATGAGGTCGTCCACACCGGCCTGTACAGCAGCCTGCGTGTCGTGGGCCGCATCGTGCTGACTCCGCAGGCAAAGCAGCCCTTTGAGCTGAACGCTGATTCCGTCGAGATCCTGGGCGACTGCCCCGCCGACGAGTATCCGCTGCAGAAAAAGAAGATGAGCATGGAGTATCTGCGCACCATGCCCACCCTGCGCCCCCGCACCAACACCTTCAACGCCGCTTTCCGCGTCCGCAGCGTGGCCGCTTACGCCATCCACAAGTTCTTCCAGGAAAACGGCTTCGTCTACGCCCACTCTCCGCTGCTGACCGCTTCCGACTGTGAGGGCGCCGGCGAGATGTTCCGCGTCACCACCCTCGACCTCGACAACGTCCCCAAGAACGAGGACGGCACCGTCGATTACACCAAGGACTTCTTCGAGAAGCCCGTCAACCTGACCGTTTCCGGCCAGCTGGAAGCCGAGGCCATGGCAATGGCGTTCGGCAAGGTGTACACCTTTGGTCCCACCTTCCGCGCGGAGAAGAGCTTTACCACCCGCCACGCCGCCGAGTTCTGGATGATCGAGCCGGAGATGGCGTTCTGCGATCTGAACGGCTACATGGACACCGCCGAGGCCATGACCAAGTACGTTATCCGCTACGTTCTGGACAACTGCCCCGATGAGATGGCTTTCTTCAACCAGTTCATCGACAAGGGCCTCATCGAGCGCCTTGAGCTGGTGGCAAACAGCGAGTTTGGCCGCATCAGCTACACCGACGCCATCGAGATCCTGAAGAAGAACAACAAGAAGTTCCAGTTCCCCGTGGAGTGGGGCGTGGACATCCAGACCGAGCACGAGCGCTACCTGACCGAGGTGGTGTTCAAGAAGCCCGTCTTCGTCACCGACTACCCGAAGGAGATCAAGAGCTTCTACATGAAGCAGAACGCCGACGGCAAGACCGTCGCCGCAGCCGATATGCTGGTCCCCGGCATCGGCGAGCTCATCGGCGGCAGCCAGCGTGAGGAGGACTACGACAAGCTCGTGACCCGTATGGACGAGCTGGGTCTGGACAAGTCCAGCTACGACTGGTACCTGAACCTCCGCAAGTTCGGCGGCGTGGAGCACGCAGGCTATGGTCTGGGCTTCGAGCGCATGATCATGTACCTCACGGGCATCCAGAACATCCGTGACGTGCTGCCCTTCCCCCGCACGGCTTACGGCTTCTGATCGGTGAGTCAACCTCTCTGTCATTGCTTCGCAATGCTACCTCTCCTGACGAGGAGAGGCCTTGGCAGAACGGGAAACTTTTCCTTTTCGCCAGAGGCTCCCCTCGGTAGGGGAGCTGGCAAAGCCGCAGGCTTTGACTGAGAGGTTTTCTTTTATTTTCAACAAGGAGAACAAAACAAGTGGAAAACATCGCCCCGGCATTGCTGGAATGGTTCTACAAGAACCAGCGCATCCTGCCCTTCCGCACCGACCCCAGCCCCTACCACGTCTGGCTCAGCGAGATCATGCTGCAGCAGACCCGCGTCTCGGCGGCGCTGCCCTATTATGAGCGCTTCCTCGCCGCCCTGCCGGACATTCCCGCGCTGGCGGCGTGTGAAGAAGAAAAGCTCCACAAGCTCTGGGAGGGGCTGGGCTACTACAGCCGGGTGCGCAACCTGCAAAAGGCGGCCCGCATCGTCTGTGAGCAGTACGGCGGGCAGCTGCCAGCCGATCACGATGCCCTTCGCGCTCTGCCCGGTATCGGGGACTACACGGCGGGGGCCATCGCGTCCATCAGCTTCGGGCTGGCTGTCCCGGCGGTGGACGGAAATGTGCTGCGGGTGTTTTCCAGACTGTATAATGATCCTGGCATTATTACAGAACCGGCGGTAAAACGAGCTTTTACGGCCCGGGTCATGGAGCATCAGCCCCCCGAAAAGGCGGGCGACTACAATCAGGCTCTGATGGAGCTGGGCGCACTGGTCTGTGTGCCGAACGGCGCACCGCTCTGTGAGCAGTGTCCGCTGGCCTCTCTGTGTGAAGCCCGCAGGGCCGGTACGGCGCTGGAACTGCCCCATAAGGCTGCGCCCAAGGCACGGCGCATCGAGCCGGTGACGGTAGTGCTGGCCGAAGACGCCGAAGGACGCTTCCTGCTGCAGCAGCGGCCCCAAAAAGGTCTGCTGGCCGGTCTGTGGCAGCCGCTTCTGTGGGAGGGCGAAGCCCTCAGCGCCGAAGAAGTCTGCGGCCGGCTGGAAGCGCTGGGCCTTGCCTGTGAGGGCATCGAACCTCTGCCGGCGGCAAAGCATATTTTCAGCCACATCGAGTGGCGGATGAGCGGCTATTCTGTCTGCGTCGGCAGTGCGGAAGCCCCGGCGGGCTGTGTCTGGGCCAGCCGCGAACAGCTGCAGAACGAATACACTCTGCCCGGCGCATTCAAGGCGTATAAGAAAAAGCCAGGACTCTGAAAAAAGCAAAATTTTGCCTTTTTGGTTGTAATTTTCGTGAAGTACGGGTATAATAGTTTCAGAATAGACCGAGCCTGTGCCGCGGAACGACCGCTGAAAATAGCTGGACCGCTGGTTCGACCAAAAAGGAGTGTGCTGAACCTATGAAGAAATCCTGTCTGATCGCTGTTATCGCAACGCTGGCTGCTGTGGCTGGTGCGCTGGCTGCTGTGGCTGTTTATCTGCGCCGCCGTGAGAAGGAGCTGGACGAGTACGAGCGTCTGCTGTTCGGCGAGGATACCGCCGCCCCCGCTGAGGAAGAGCCTGCTGAGGCCGAAGACGAGGCTGCGGAAGAGGCTGCTCCCGCTGAGGATACTGCCGAATAACGCGGGCCGAAACAGAACAAAATGACGAAGGGCGCACCGGCAGTCTGTAACAGGGCTGTGTCGGTGCGCCTTTTTATATCTGCAAATATAGGGAAACGGGCTTGCCCTCTCCGTCACGCCTGCGGCGTGCCACTACCCGGGTTGCGGCACCCAGCATCCGCTTCGTGCTTAAAAAGCACTTGCGTCTTGCTGGCCACTGCCCCAACAATGATTCCCTGTTTCCGCCACTGGCGGCGGTCATCATTGTTGCTCCCAAAGGGAGAGGCTATGGCCTGACGGTCACGTTTTTGGCTCTCCCTTTGAGGAAAGACTTCCCCCGGCCGGGGGAAGATGTCGCGCAAGCGACAAAAAGGGGAATCTGTCACCGAAGGTGACTGAGAGGGCGAGGCCGCTACAAGAGGAGAGATACATATATGAAGCAGCTTTTGTTATGGCTCATCGGCGTCGCGCTGGGCGTCATGGTGCTGCTTGCGGCGGTGCTGGGCGTGAGCTATTCGTTCACCTCGGAGGGCGCGAAGCCCGCGTCTGAGGTGCAGTTCGCCGGGCAGGAGCTGGAGCCCAACGGCTGGTGCTGGCAGGTGCCGCTGCTGGGCGGGCAGGTGGATAAAGTCTTCGCCAGCCCCCGCACCCTCACGGTGCAGAAGCTGGGCGTCCTCTACGACGCCCACCCGGCCTTCGCCCTGCCCGAGTGGTACAGCTATGGCCCGCTGACCATCACCGACAGCGCGGGCAATGTGGTCTTCGAGGGGACTGCGGCCTCCTACGACGATTTTTTGTTCCCGGCCAACGGCGGCTATAAGGCCGAGCTGACCGTCTGGCGTCTGCCGGAAAATATGCTGGCCACCCAGTTCGAGGGCGGCAGCACCGGCGAGCTGCGGCAGGACGTCCGGCTCGAAAAGCCCGCGAAGCCCATCGGCTGGTACAATTATTCCTTCCGCTTCACGCTGCAGGCCAGCGCCGAGGTGGAGCTTTCCGCCGAACGGATGGAGCAGGGCGGCACGGTGGCCGCGGCTTTCACCGGCATGGTGGGCGAGACGGCCCCCACGGTGGAAACAGACCTCGGCAATGTGCAGGCTGTCCGTCTGGGCAGCGGGTGGCGCGCCTATATCCCGGCGGCCTACAATGCCGCTGCCGGTGCGCATGAAGTGACCTTTACCGTGGGCGGCGAGACGGTGGTGAAGAACATCACCGTCATCCCGAAGGACTTCGGCACGGTTGAGACCGAAGCCGAACCGGAAGCCTCCGAAGCTGCCAACACCGAGTTCCGCAACGCCGTCTGGCCCCTCTATGAGCAGCCCGCCCGCGAAAAGCTGTGGAGCGGCGGCTTCGCCTGCCCGGCGGAGAATTACATGACCCTCGTGGACTTCGGACAGACCAAAGTCACCGGCGGCAGGCAGGGCAGCAAATCGAACTCCACGAAACTCTACACCATCCCGGGCGACCCCTGCCGCGCCCCCGCCAACGGCGTCGTGGTGCTGGCCCGGAACCTCGCCCTCACCGGCAACACCGTCGTCATCGACCACGGCTGCGGGCTGCGCAGCTACCTCTACGGGCTGGATGCTCTCTCGGTGAGCGAGGGCCAGAGCGTGGAGCGGGGGCAGGCCGTGGGCGCACTGGGCGAAAACCTGACCATGGACTTCAAGCTCGGCAGCAAGAGCGTGAATCCGTGGCTGCTCTTCCAGACCAGCGGCGGGCTGTTCTGGAAGGAGAATGGGTGAGGTCGGCAAATCGGAATTTGACGGAGGAACTGGAGAAAATGAAATACGAAAAAAGTTGCGGAGCAATCGTTTATACAAATATCAATGGCAAACGACTTTATTTGGTTGAACAAATGCTTGACGGACACTGGGGTGTCCCCAAAGGACATGTTGAAGAAAACGAAAAAGAAGAAGAGACCGCTTTAAGAGAAATAAAAGAAGAGGTCGGGTTAGATGTCATTATTGATACGGGCTTTAGAGCTGTAGAGACATATTCGCCCAAAGAGGGTGTCCTCAAAGATGTGGTCTATTTTGTTGCTTACAGCAAATCAATGGATACAACCATGCAAGCGGTAGAAGTAAGAGATATTAAATGGATTGAATTAAAAGAGGCAATAAATTTGACAAAATTCCGAGATATGCAGGAAATTATTATGAAGGCAGATACATATTTATGTAAAACAAATTGATCGTTTCCCGTTTGTTGGAGCAACAAATTCCAGTTTATCACAAAGAATCCAGATATGAAACGAGCAGAGCCTCTACCTTTCGGTGGAGGCTCTGCTCGTTTCATATCTGCGGTTTTGCTCAGGAAATGGCGTCCACGTCCCACTTCATCTGGACGGCGTCGGCGCCTTCCAGTGCGATGTGGAGCGCACCGGCGTTGTCGATGGCCTGCTCCGGCGTCCGTGCGCCGCACAGAACGTGCAGGCCGGGGATCATCCGGGCCGTCAGGGCGATGACCAGCTGCGCCTTGGTGCAGTGGTACTTCTCGCAGAGGTCAGACCAGCTGTCCAGCAGCCGGATGGCCTGCGCCCGGCGGGCGGGCTGGAAGCAGGGGTTCGTGTTCCGGGTGCTGCCCTCGGGGTAGGTGGTGTCCATGGTCACCTTGCCGGTGAGCAGGCCCTGCTCCAAGGGAGAATAAGCCTGAATGGACACGCCCAGCTCCTTGCAGGTGGGCAGCAGCTGCTTTTCGATGCGGCGGGTCAGCAGGCTGTACTTTTCCTGAATGACATCCAGCTGGCCGTATTTGCAGTAGCCGCGGATGAACTCAGCGGTGGTGTTGGACGCGCCGATGGCACGGATCTTGCCCTGCTCCTTGAGCTTCATCATGGCTTCGACGGTCTCTTCCAGCGGGAAGATGGAAAGGTCCGGCGTCTGCCAGTGGGTGTAGAGCACGTCCAGATGGTCGGTGCCGAGACGGCGCAGGCTGTCTTCCACGTCCTCGATGATGCTCTTGGCCGACAGGTCGCGGTAGGTCTGCACGCCGTCCACCACCTTGTGGAGAACGGGGCTTTCGTGCCGCCACTCGAGGCCGCACTTGGTGGAGAGGATGACCTTGTCCCGGTCGATGTGGCGCAAAGCCTCGCCCACCACCTCTTCGCTGTGGTAAAGGCCGTAGATGGGGGCGGTGTCTATCCAGGTGATGCCCTGCTCCACGGCAGTCTCGATGGCTTTTACCGACAGGGCGTCGTCGTTGTCGCCCCACCAGCTGCCACCGCCGATGGCCCAGGTGCCAAGCCCCAGAAATGGTGCGGAGAGGCCGCTTTTGCCAATGTTACGTTTTTCCATAGATCGTTACCTTCTTTTCCGGCAGCGCCCCGCGAAGGGGGGTGTTGTCGCTGACTGGTACATATTGTTGCATTTTAGATTTATTCCAAAAAGAGCTGCCATGCAGGTCTTCTGCACAGCAGCTCTTGGGAACCTGTAACTTAAATATTGCCAAATTCGCTCAGCTTTAACGTCTCATTGTGCGTTTCAGCCCAGCGGATAGCCCAATCGGAGGTGAACAGGAGCAGGCGGCTGCCCTTCATGTCCTCGACGGCCTTGGTGTCGCTGGTGAGGTCGAGGTCACGCAGGACATAAGTGTCGGGATCGTTCTGAATCCAGCGCAGCTGCTCGAAGGGGAGCTGCTGCATCCGGATCTCGACGTTGTACTCGGTGTTCAGACGGTACTCCAGCACTTCCAGCTGCAGAACGCCGACGACGCCGACCACGACTTCTTCCATACCGCCGCCCACTTCGCGGAAGATCTGGATAGCGCCCTCCTGAGCGATCTGCTCCATGCCTTTCACGAACTGCTTGCGCTTCATGGTGTCCTTCTGCTCGATGCGGGCAAAGTGCTCGGGGGAGAAGGTGGGGATGCCGGCGAACTCGACCTTCTTCTTGCCGGTACACAGGGTGTCGCCGATGGAGAAAATGCCCGGGTCGAACAGGCCGATGATGTCGCCTGCGTAGGCTTCATCGACGATGGCGCGGTCCTGCGCCATCAGCTGGGTGCCGGTGGCCAGCTTGATGTTCTTGCCCTCCTGCACATGGTAGGCTTCCATGCCGCGCTCGAACTTGCCCGAGCAGATGCGCATGAAGGCGATACGGTCGCGGTGGGCCTTGTTCATGTTGGCCTGAATTTTGAAGATGAAGGCCGAGAACTCATCGCGGCAGGGGTCAACGGCCTCGCCGGTCAGGCTGTCCACGCGGGCCAGCGGGGTGGGGGTGAGGCGGAGGAAGTTCTCGAGGAAGGGCTCGACGCCGAAGTTGGTCAGCGCAGAGCCGAAGAACACGGGGCTCAGCTCGCCGCGCAGCACGCGGTCGAGATCGAATTCCTCGGCAGCACCGTCCAGAAGCTCAATTTCGTCCACCAGCTGCTGGTGCAGGTAGGGGGTCAGCAGCTCGTCCAGTGCGGCATCGCCCAGCTCGGCCTCGGTCTCCTCGACCTTCTTGACGCCGTTGGCGCGGCCGTCGCTGGAGAAAGCAAGCACTTTGCGGGTGTTGCGGTCGAACACGCCCTTGAACTCCTTGCCGCAGCCGATGGGCCAGTTCATGGGGTAGGTCTTGATGCCCAGAATTTCTTCGATGTTCTCCATCAGCTCGAAGGGGTCGCGGGCCTCGCGGTCCATCTTGTTGATGAAGGTGAAGATGGGGATATGGCGCAGGGTGCAGACCTTGAACAGCTTGATGGTCTGGGCCTCGACGCCCTTTGCGGCGTCGATGACCATGACAGCCGAGTCGGCTGCCATCAGGGTGCGGTAGGTGTCCTCCGAGAAGTCCTGATGGCCCGGGGTGTCCAGAATGTTCACGCACTTGCCTGCGTAGTTGAACTGCAGCACAGAGGAAGTGACGGAGATGCCGCGCTGCTTCTCGATGTCCATCCAGTCGGACACGGCGTGCTTTGCACTCTGCTTGCCCTTGACAGAGCCTGCCTGATTGATGGCTCCGCCGTACAGCAGCAGCTTTTCGGTCAGCGTCGTTTTGCCGGCGTCGGGGTGGCTGATGATAGCAAACGTCCGGCGGCGCTCGATTTCTTCACGATTTGTCATAAAAGTTTCGTTCTCCTGAGATGCGGCCCCGCGAAGGGCCGGGTGGATGTATCAGCAAACAATAGGGTCTGTTTACATGGGAAACTCTCCTATAAAATTACATACAACGCTTATTTTAACAGAAAATCCACATGGATGCAAGAGTTTTTGCTATTTTTTCAGAACAAGGCAGGGCAGGGGCGCGGTGTCGGCCCAGTTGGCAAAATCGCACACCAGTACGGTATATTTTTCCAGCGGGAGAGCCCGCAGCCAGCCGAGGATGCTCTGCTTTTCGTCCGTGCCGATGACGCGGCCGCTGTAGAGGATGGCGCTGAGCACGCCGCCGGTGCGCAGCGCCGCGAGGGCGGCTTCCAGCGCAGGGATGCTGCTGTCTGCTGTGGAGAAGACGCTGTGGTCGGCCCCGGGCAGCCAGCCGAAGTTGAACATCACGATGTCCGCCGTGCCGGGCCGGGCATACTGTAAGAGGTTCGCGTGGCTGTCGCAGAGAAGCTCTGCCGTGAGGCCCTGCTTTTCGAGCCGGGCGCGGGTGGAGGTGATGGCCTCGGGCTGGATGTCGAAGCCCAGCACCCGGCCTTCCGGGCCGGCAAGGCGGCAGAGGAACGCCGTGTCGCCGCCGTTGCCGCAGGTGGCGTCGATGCAGAGCTTCGGGTGGGGGAGATGGGCGGCAAGATAGTCCTGCACGAAGCGCACCGCCGTCAAATCGGGGGTGCGGCGGCGGACGAGCCGCCCATCCTCAGGCGCAAAGCCGAATTTCTGCCAGAACAGCCCTTCACCCTCGTCGGCGGGCAGGGGCGCGGTGAACACCGTCGCAGCCTCCCGGTCATAACCACCGAACCGGCGCAATATCTCTTTTAACAGGTAGGAGCCGTAGCCTTTCCGCCGCCACTGGGGCAGGACGGACAGGGCCGTGATGTCCGCGCCTTTTGGGGTGGGGGTGACGCCGCACCGGCCGATGACGTCGGCCTCTTTATAAAGGGCAAAGCCCGTTTGAGTGGCGCTGATTTTCATAGAAACTCCTTAGACTTTATTTCACACATTCTTCACTGGGGAAACGATTGATTTTCACAATTAGCAGATAGAATAAAACCGTGCCGGAGAGGAGCGAAAAAGCTCTTCCCCCAGCCGAAGTTGTTTTCATAGCCGGAGAGTGCCGAATGGGCGAGGATTTTTGCCGGCAGGCAAGGCGCTTTCCCGAAGCAATCCTAGGCGGATTGCAAGGGAAAGCAACGCAGTATGCGGGCAAAAAGACCGCTCAGACGGTGCGCAACGGTTATGAAAACAACTTCTAATCCCTTAGAAAGGAAGTAATCACGATGGATGAAAACAAATGGGAATATGACTATTCCTCTTCCAATAATCCTGCCGGTGATACCGGCTACCCCAATGTGGGTTCCAGCGGCATGAACACCGCAAACACTGCTTCTGCCTTCAGCGAGAGCACCCAGCCTTCCGGCGGCGCAACGCCGCCCCCCGCAGGCCCGCAGAACACAGCCCCTGCCGCGCCGAAGAAGCCTGAGAAGCCTAAGAAGAATGCAGGCAAGGCCGTAAAGAGCATCGTCGCTCTGGTGCTGGCCGCAGCCATGGGCTTTATGGGCGGCTTTGTGGGCGCACGCTTCGGCGGAAATAACAAGGTCATCATCCAGAAGGTGGAGCGGTCTAGCAGCTCTTCGGCAGACTCTGAGAGCGCCGCCGAAGGCACGACTGTTTCCAGCGGCATGACCACCGCACAGGTGGCCAAGACCGTCAGCCCCAGCGTCGTGGTCATCACCACCGAGCAGGTGGTCTACTCCCAGTGGTCCTGGTACGGCCAGAGCCAGGTGGAGAGCGGCGCCGGCAGCGGCGTCATCATCAGCTCGGATGGCTACATCCTCACCTGTGACCATGTCGTGAGCGGCGCGTCCAACATCACCGTCACCATCGGCGACAAGGACTACACCGCCACCGTCGTGGGCGAGGATTCCACCAGCGACATCGCCGTCATCAAGGTCGATGCCGACGGCCTGACCCCCGCCATCGTGGGCGACAGCGACAAGCTGGCCGTGGGCGACAACGTGCTGGCCGTGGGCAACCCGCTGGGTGAGCTGGGCGGCACCGTCACCAGCGGCATCGTCAGCGCCCTGAACCGCAGCGTCTCCATCCAGAGCTCCAGCTCTGTCAACACCATGTCCCTCATTCAGATGGATGCTTCTGTCAGCCCCGGCAACTCCGGCGGCGGCCTGTTCAACATGAACGGCGAGCTGATCGGCATCGTCAACGCAAAGTCTTCCAGCTCTGACGCCGAGGGTCTGGGCTTCGCCATCCCCATCAACGACGCCATCAAGGTGGCGCAGGACCTGCTGGAGAACGGCTATGTCACGGGCCGTCCCTACATGGGCATCACCTATCTGGCTGTCAACGACGCACAGACGGCGGCACAGCTGGGCGTCAACGCCTACGGCATCTACGTCATGGACGTCGTCTCCGGCGGCCCTGCCGATAAGGCGGGCCTCAAGGCCGGCGACCGCATCGTCAGCATCGACAACACCGAGGTAGCCCAGAAGACCGACCTTGGCACCCTGATGCAGGAGCACTCTGCCGGTGACACCCTGTCCATCACCGTCGCCCGCGACGGTCAGATGCAGACCGTCAGCCTGACGCTGGGCGAAAAGAACGCCTCCAACAGCGGCAATGGCACCAACGGCGCATCTCGTCAGGAGAAGTCTGCCGAGTCTGCACCTCAGCAGGACCCGCAGGGCTAAATCAGGACATGATCGGGTGGCTCGCCGCGTAAAGCGGCGGGCCGCTTTTTGTTATACCTGGCCGAAAATCGTTGCACTGTATGGCAGCAGTGTCACTTCGCCGCCGCAGACCCGGCTGGGGCCTTTCCAGAGCGCGGACGATACGCCGTCGCTCAGCAATTTCCACTGGCCGTCGGGCAGACGGACCCGCTTTTCTTCTTCCGTGGGATTGTAAAAGACGCAGAGCGCCCGCCATGCCGCGCCGTCGCCGGGTGCGGCGGGCAAAGTCCAGCCCACGAGGGGCTGTTCCAGCGAGAAAAATCGGATGGCCGCCGGGCTGGCTGCGTCTGAGGCGCTCAGGCGGGGGAACTGCGCCCGCAGGCCCAGCAGGCCCCGGTAATAGTCCACAAGACCGTGGAACTGCGCGGCCCGCTTCCAGTCCAGACGGTTGAGGGAGGGCGAAGAGCGGTAGGTGTTGCCCTGACCTTTTTTGGTGCGGGCGAACTCCTCGCCGGCCTGCAGGAAGGGCATCCCCATGCAGGTGAGATAGATGCCCGCCGCCAGCCGGTTCTGGGCCAGCGCCGCCGAGTCGGCGGCAGTGTACTCGGGACGGGCGTACCGGACGAGCATGAGCTTATCCCAGAGAGTGAAATTGTCGTGGGCGGACACATAGCTGACGATCTGGGAGGGCGAATGGGCGGGCAGCTTGTCGCTGCGGCACCACGCGGCCACGGCCCCGCCGATGTCCCAGAAGCTGCCCGGTCTGCCCTCGACGTAACCCGGCTCCCGGGCGTCAAAACAGCCGCCCTTGATGACGTCGCGGGTGTTGTCGCAGAAGACGCCGATGCGCTCGGACAGCATGGCGAGGTTCGCCTTGTTGGCCTCGTACCGGTGGAGCTGGCTCCCGCCGCCCTGCCACGGCTCGCCGTACATCAGGATGCTTCTGCCGCCCGGCAGAGCGTCCAGCGCGGCCCGCAGTTCGTTCATGGTGTCCACGTCATAGAGGCCCATGAGGTCGAAGCGGAAGCCGTCGATGTGATATTCCTGCGCCCAGTAGAGCACCGAGTCGATGAGGTATTTCCGGGCCATGAGCCGCTCGCTGGCAAACTCGTTGCCGCAGCCGCTGCCGTTGGAGAAGCTGCCGTCCGGGTTCTGCCGGAAGAAATAATAAGGCACCGTGCTGTTCAGCGGGTTCTCGCTGCGGTACATATGATTGTACACCACGTCCATGATGACGCCGATGCCCGCCGCGTGGAGAGAAGCTATCATCTCCTTGCACTCCCGCACCCGGACTTCGCCTTTCGCGGGGTCGGTGGAGTAGCTGCCCTCGGGGACATTGTAGTTGGTGGGGTCGTAGCCCCAGTTGTACTGCCGGGTGAGGGGGCGGCTCTCGTCCACACTGCCGAAGTCGAAGATGGGCATCAGCTGCACATAGCCCACTCCCAGCCGCTTGAGGTAGTCGAGGCAGGTGGGGAAGGTGCCGGCGGAAGAAAGGGTGGTCCCCTTCTGGGTAAAGGCCATGAATTTGCCCCGCCATGCATTCCGAACGCCGCAGGCCGGGTCTTGCGAGAAGTCGCGGACGCTGACCTCCCACACCGTCCGGCGGGAGGCCGGGACGATGACCCGGTGGTCGTGGCTCCAGTCGGGCGGGTCGATGCGGGGCGCGTCTAAAATCATGCTCCGCAGGCCGTTGACGCCTGCCGTCCGGGCGTAGGGGTCGCCCGTCTCGTATGTTGTGCCGTCCACCTCGACGGTAAAGGTATAGTAATGTCCGTGCTGGTCGCCGGGCAGATAGACCGACCAGACGCCCTGCCCATGCTGTTCCAGCGGCAGGGTCCCCATGCAGGCCCCGCCGTCGCCCCGGCGGTAGAGGTTGACCGATACCTTCTGCGCCGTGGGCGCCCAGAGCCGGAGCCGGGTGCCGGAGGGGTTATATTCCGGCCCCAGAGGGCCGCTGTAGGTTGTCTGCCGTGCAAAGGCGCTGCTCTCGAACAGCGTTTTCCACTCTGCGGGCGTTTTCATTTCGTTCCATTCCCTTCGCATATCAAATCAATATAAAATTAGTGTACCCGCCTGCCCGTGGATTTTCAAGACTTTTCTTGCAAAAGGGGGCAAAGTACACTATACTTGGAAAAAACGCAGGACGGAGGCAGGCAGATGGCATACACCGACGATTGGGAGAACTTGATGAACGGAGTGTTCGGCCCGGGAGGAAAACTGCGCTTTGATACGCAGAAAACGCCGCCGGAAAAGTCCGGCCTGCCGGATATGAACGCAGCCCTGCTGGAGCGGCAGAAAAAGCTGGACGAAATGCTGAAAAAACAGAACGCCGAGCTGCGCAGAGACACCACACAGGAGGCGCTGGCCCAGAGCCGGAAGATGCTCGAGGATATGGAGGCCGACGGCCTGCTGGCCAAAGGCACCACCGAAGTCAGACAGGAGCATCTGGGCAGCTTCGAAGGGCTGGCCGCTGAGGTGAAAAAGACGGTGCTGGGGCAGGACGCCTTCGTGGACGGCGTCGTGCGGGCCATGCGCCGGCCCTTCGTGCTGGGGACGGAGGCCCCTACGGCCCGGAACGTCATCCTGCTCTGCGGTGCGCCCGGCACGGGGCGGCATTTCGCTCTGACGGAGACGGCCCGCTGCATGGCCGCCCGGGGTCTTTTGCAGAGCGATAAGCTGGCCGTCATGGATCTGGCGCTTTACCCCGACCCGGGGGCTGAAAAGCTCTTTTTGCAGGATCTGTACGCCGCCCTCCATGCGCCGGGCGAGATCCTGGTCTTTGAGCACTACGAGAGCTGCTACCCGGGCTTTTTGAAGACGCTGGCAGACCTGGCCGTCAAGGGCAGTGCGCCCCTGTCCAGCCGGTATCTTGTCAATAAGGAGGGCATCCTCGTGGACGCCGGAACGGCGCTTGCCCCCGGGGCTGTGAGCCGCATCACCCCCTGCGGCAAGTACCTTGTCTTCTTCTCCCGGAAGGGCCGGGAGGCGCTGGCTGACAAGTTCGGTGCGGCCTTCGTCTCGGCGCTGGGCGATGTCTGTGAGACCAGCGCCTTTGCGCGGGAAGCCCTTGCCGCGCTGGCAGCCCAGCAGCTCAACGCGCTGGCAGCAAAAGCGAAGACCCGCCTCGGCCTGACCCTGTCGGCGGGCGCGGATGTGCGGGACTATGTGGCGGCCCAGTGCAGCCCGGAGCAGGGTGCGGCGGGGCTTTCGGCCTGCTGCGATAAGATATTCCGCGCTCTGAGCGAATACTGTCTGCAAACAGATGCCGCGCTTACCGGAACGATCACACTGACTGCCCGGGAGGACGGCTTGGACTTTGCCCTCAACGACGCCGAACCCCAGAAGCTCTTCGACCTGCTGCCCGCCGCCTATACCGGCGCAGTGGAAGAGATCAGGAAAGAGCTGAACGACCTCGTGGGCCTTACACCGGTGAAGGAATACGTCTTCGGCCTCGCCGATAACATTCAGGTGCAGCAGCGCCGTGCGGCGGCGGGCCTCAAGACCGCCAGCCTCTCGATGCACATGATCTTCACCGGCAACCCCGGCACCGGCAAGACCACCATCGCCCGGCTCGTGGCAAAGTACCTCAAGGCCATCGGCGCCCTCAAGGGCGGGCAGCTGGTGGAGGTGAGCCGGGGGGACCTCGTGGGCCGCTACACCGGCCACACCGCCCCCCTGACCAACAGCGTCATCCAGAGCGCGCTGGGCGGCGTCCTCTTCATCGACGAGGCCTACAGCCTCTACCGGGGCGAGCAGGACAGCTTCGGCCTCGAGGCCATCGACACGCTGGTGAAGGGGATGGAAGACCACCGCGACGAGCTGGTGGTCATCCTTGCGGGCTACACCGGGGAGATGGAGACGTTCCTGACCGCCAACAGCGGCCTTGCCAGCCGCTTCCCGAACAGGATAGAGTTCCCGGACTACACCGCCGATGAGCTGCTGGACATCACGAATGTGCTGGCGAGGGGCAAGGGCTACAGGCTGGCCGAGAGCTGCACGGGACCGCTGCGGGGCTACTACGAGCGCCGGCAGGCAGAGGATGCCCGCACGGCGGGCAACGGACGTCTCGCCCGCAACACGCTGGAAAAGGCCATCTTCCACCAGAGCCGCCGCCTCGTGGCAGAGCCTGCGGCGGAGCTGGATGTCATCCTGCCCAGTGATCTGGAGCTCCAATGATGAAACAAACGCCGGCACGAAATGTAGATGTCCATAAAACAGCATCAGTCCCGGCAGTAATGTCTGCCGGGATTGTTCTTGACGTACATTGAAGCCATATGATATGATTAAACAGACTGATAAACTTGAGTTTATTTGATTAAGGAGAATTGAAAATAATGTTGGAATTAAAAAGATTGTCAGTTGATGATGGCTTAGATATTTACACAATGCTGCAAGAGATCCCTGCTGAAGAAAATGGATTAATTAACAAAGCCAACGGATTAACATTTGATGAGTATAAAGAATGGCTGATTGTAAAACAGAGGGATTCTGAGCAAGAAGGGATTGTAGATGGTTGGAAAGTGCCTTCTACAACTTTTTGGCTATATGCTGATGGTATTCCGGTTGGATTTGGTTCTGTCAGACATTTTTTGACTGAGGCACTGAGAAAAGCAGGAGGAAATATCGGGTACGGAATTGCACCAGCGTTTCGTGGAAAAGGATATGGAAAAGAACTGCTGAGATTATTGCTTAATGAAGCGAAAGAAATGGGAATAGATAAAGTGTTAGTAACCATTCTTTTAGATAACATAGCATCTCAAGCTGTGGCAATAGCAAACGGAGGTGTTGTTACTGAAAGAACTGACGAGAGAGTTTTCATTTGGATTGATACTAAGAAATAAAAAGGAAAATCAATTCCAATTTGTCAAACAGTAAGGGCGCACTTCTATACACTATTCGGTGTAGTGCGGTAATGTGCGATTTTGCACCGCATCCAAGCCTCCCGCGTCAGAGGGAGCCATGGATATTCCAGCCCTAACATAAAAAAAGAATCCGACCTTTGATTGCAGCCATAGGTCGGATTCACTTTTTTATGAGCAACCAGCTAAGGTGCCAGCGTTTGTTTTTTACAGATTTTCCATCCGCAGCAGGTAGTAAAGCACCTCGATAAGGACGTTCGGCGAGAGCAGCGATGCCGCATGGCTGCCCTCGATGAGCCGCTGTTCGCGGTTGGAAGCCGTCATCACATAGTCGGCCAGCTGGGCCAGCGGGCCGTGGCTGTCACAGGTGATGACCAGCACCGGTACATCCCGCCCTTTGGCGGCAGCGGACACCTCTTCCAGCCCGGCGCTCTGCCCGGAGGCCGAAAGCACGATGAGGATGTCTTTGGGGGTCAGCGTCTGAGCAAAGGCAAGGTTCTTCTCGTGGACTGCGCTGGAAACGCACCGCTTGCCCAGGTGGCTGAACCGGATAGAGGCATCGAAGGCCACCGGCAGGCCGCCGCCCTCAGAGACCACCTCCATAATCTCGCAGCTGCGCAGCAGAGAGAGGATCTGCCGCAGCTGGCGGGTATCAATGGCCTGAATGGTGGCCCGCAGCTCCTCTTCGCGGTTTGCCAGAATGTTCAGAAGTGCCTGATGCAGCTCGTCCTGCCCTTCGTCCCGCATACGCTGGGCTTCCTGCTGCTCCATGGCGTCCCGTGCCAGCGCCAGCTGGAATTTGCGGTAGTTCTCGAACCCCAGTTTGTGGCACAGCCGGGTGATGGTGGCCTCGGACGAACAGCTCAGCCGGGCCAGTTCTGCTGACGTACACATCGACGCCCGCTTTACATCTGCAAGGATGCAGTCCGCAATGCGCCTCTCGGCGCTGTAAAGCTGGATGCCGGAACATAGCAGCGTTACTACGCTTCCGGGGGCTTCGCACATAAGTGATCCCTCCTCGCATTATGCGCAAGACACAATTTATTCTTGAGTTCTACTTGAGATTGTAGCAGTTTGAACGAAGAAAATCAATTCAAATCCCCATAAATTTTCGGGGTTGACGGAAATTGACTTTTTCTGCCGATTTTTGTATCCTGCACGGTTTTTCCGCAGGAAGCGCAAAAAATGCCCCTCCGCGGAGTGCGGAGAGGCATCGGGAACCAAATATTCAGTGCAGCTCAGTGCAGAAAGGTGTTTCAGCAGCCTTCCTTCTCGGCCAGCTTGCGGCCCATCAGCACGCCCATGACGGAGGCCATCATCAGGCCGCGGGTCCAGCCGGAAGAGTCGCCGAGGCAGTGCAGGCCCTTGATGTTGGTGTCGAGGTTCGAGTCCATCTTGACCTTGTTGGAGTAGAACTTCAGCTCAGGGCTGTACAGCAGGGTCTCGTTGGCGGCGAAGCCGGGGACGACCATGTCCAGCATCTTGATGAACTCGATGATGTTGGTCATGGCGCGGTAGGGCATGGCGGCGGTGATGTCGCCGGCCACAGCGTCCTTCAGGGTGGGCTTGACGTTGGACTGGGCCAGCTCCTTCGCCCAGGTGCGCTTGCCGTCGAGGATGTCGCCGTAGCGCTGCACCATGATGTGGCCTGCGCCCAGCATATTGGTCAGCTCGCCCACCTTCTGAGCGTAGGCGATGGGCTGGTTGAAGGGCTCGGTGAAGTTGTGGGAGACGAGGATGGCGAGGTTGGTGTTCTCGCTCTTCTTCTCCTTGAAGCTGTGGCCATTGACCACGGCCAGGTCGTTGTCGTAGTTCTCCTGTGCCACGAAGCCGCCGGGGTTCTGGCAGAAGGTGCGGACCTTGTTCTTCCAGGGCTTCGGGTAGCCGATGAGCTTGGACTCATACAGCACCTTGTTCACCTTTTCCATGACCTCGTTGCGGCACTCGACGCGGACACCGATGTCCACGGTGCCGGGCTTGTGGGCGATATGGTGCTCTGCACAAATTTTCTCAAGCCAGTCTGCGCCGCGGCGGCCGGTGCCGATGACCACGGTGTCGCCGTAGACGGCGCGGGGCTCTCCATCGCCCTGACGCAGCAGCACGCCCCTGCACTCCTCGTCTTCGAGGATGATGTTCTCGCACTCGGTGGAGAAGAGCATCTCCACGCCGTTGTCAGCCAGATAGTTCTGGATGGCGAGATAGAGCTGCTGTGCCTTCTCGGTGCCGAGGTGGCGGATGGGGCAGTCCACCAGCTTCAGACCGGCGTGGATGGCGTTCTTGCGGATCTCCTTGATGTCCTCGCCGGTGTAGATGCCCTCCACATGGGGGTCAGCGCCGAACTCGAGGTAGATCTTGTCGGTGTAGTCGATGAGCTCCTGCGCAAATTCTTCGCCGATGAGGCTGGGTAGGTCGCCGCCGACCTCATAGGAGAGGCTCAGCTTGCCGTCGGAGAAGGCGCCCGCACCGGAGAAGCCGGTGGTGATGGCGCAGGTGGGGCGGCAGTTGACGCAGTGGCCGATCTCGGCCTTGGGGCAGTGGCGCTTTTCCACCGGCTTGCCTTTTTCCACCAGCAGGATGTGCTTCTTGCTTCCGCGGCGCAGCAGCTCCACGGCGGTGAAGATGCCGGCAGGGCCGGCACCAACGATGATGAGATCGTACTTTTCCATAACTCTTTTTATCCTTTGTGTTGAATTGATCTTGGGTTTCGTTTTTCAGCAGAGGGTTAGCCTTTCGCCTATCGGGAGCAGACGGAGAGGGCAAGCCCGCTGACGTTATTTGTTCTCCTGCTCCACCTCGGCGCTCTCGTCCACATAGTCGAGCTCCACAGCGGTGGACTCCACATCTGCGTGGGAGACATCCGGGGCGATGACGCCGTCGCCGTTCAGATCCTGGCCGGTAATGGCTTCCAGCATGGACTGGGTCTCCGGATGCAGCTTTATAAAGCGCCGGACGGCCAGCATGGTGTACAGGGCGCTCAGCAGGTTCAGCGCGCCTTCCAGGATGAGGATGAGGCCGATGGCCATCACCAGCGTCTCCATGGTGCCGAAGGGGTCCACCACCATCACGATGCCCAGCACGACGCTGAGCACGGCCAGCAGCAGAAAGATCTTCCAGCTCGGATACCCGCACCGGCGCAGCTCGAGGGCGTTCTGGATGCGGCCCAGACTGTCAAAGATGACGAACAGGCCGAACACGATGGGCAGCACCCGCACCACCACATCGCTGCGGATGATGAGGAATGCGCCCAGCGCCAGACAGACCAGCCCCGAGATGAGGGTGAGCTGGCTCTGGAACACGCCGCGCTCTACGACAAAATACCGCACCAGCTGCACTGCCGCGCAGGCCAGCACCACGCCGCCCAGCGCGCAGCAGACCACGTTGAGGGCCGTGCCGGGCACCATCAGCAGGAAGATGCCCAGCGCCAGATAGAGCAGGCTCATGAGGATAAGGTTCCACTTCAGCTTTTTTGCCATAGAGTTCACGTTCCTTTCAGGTTATACGGCCGCGTCCTGCTTTTCGGAGAGCGGGACGATGACGGTACGGTTGATGCGGGCCATGAAAACGAGGCTCAGCGCAAGGCTGACCACCTCCGCGATGATGAAGGCCCACCAGACCATGTTCACCTCGCCGGTGCGGCTCAGCAGCCATGCGGCGGGGATGAGCACCACCAGCTGACGGCAGATGGAGACGGTCAGGCTGAACACGCCGTTGCCCAGCGCCTGGAACACCGAGCTCAGCACGATGCCGGCACCCGCCAGCAGGAAGTGGGGGCAGATGATGCGCAGCGCCGGGACGCCGATGGCCAGCATGGCGTCGCCGGCGGCGAAGAGGCCCAGCAGCTTATCCGGCAGGAACTGGAAGATGCAGAAGCCCACCAGCATGATGCACTCGGCGTAGAAGACTGCGAGGCGGATGGTCTTTTTGACCCGCTCCGGCTTCCGTGCGCCGTAGTTGTAGCTGATGATGGGGACCATGCCGTTGTTCATGCCGAAGATGGGCATGAACACGAAGCTCTGCAGCTTGAAGTAGACGCCGAAGACGGCGACAGCCGTGGCCGAGAAGGCCATCAGGATCTGGTTCATGAAGAAGGTCATCACGCTGCCCACGCACTGCATGGCGATGCTGGGCAGGCCGACGGTGTAGATGCGGCCGATGGCCTTGGCGCTGGGCCGGAAGCCCCGGAAGCTGATCTGGATGTCGGGGTTTTTATTGAGATTAAAGTACAGCGTCATGCCCGCGCCGCAGAACTGGCCGATGACGGTGGCCGCGGCAGCGCCGGTGGTGCCGGACAGGGCCTCGCCGCAGTAGCCGAAGATGAAGATGGGGTCGAGAACGATGTTCACGACAGCGCCCACCAGCTGGCTTATCATGCTCAGATGGGTGCGGCCGGTGGCGGCCAGCAGCTTCTCGCCCATGGTCTGGGTAAAGAGGCCGAGGCTGAGCACGCAGCAGAGCCGCAGATACTGGATGCCCTGCCGGGCGATGTCCATGTCCGAAGTCTGTGCGTAGAAGTAGGGTTTCATGCAGGTGAGGCCGATGACGAGGAAGACGGCGTAGCTGCACAGGGACAGGAAGATGCCGTTCTCGGCGGTCTTATTGGCCCGTTCCTGGTTCTTTTCGCCGAGGCTCTTGGACAGCAGGGCGTTGACGCCCACGCCGGTGCCGACGCCCACGGCGATCATGACGTTCTGCAGAGAGAACGCCAGCGAAACGGCGGTCAGGGCGCTCTCGCTGACGCGGGACACGAAAATCGAGTCCACCACATTGTAGAGGGCCTGCACCAGCATGGATACCATCATCGGCACGCTGAGCTTGATGAGCAGAGGGTTGATGTCCATGGTACCCATGATGTTTTCCCGCTCACCGGCGGGAGAGGATAAGGACTGCTTGTTTTCCACGATTTCTCCTTTTGATGCTGATAACTTGGGGATGCAGAGTTCTTCTATGCCGCAAACGTGGGCAGAGCGCAAAAGCACCCCACCCACGCAGCATCATTATTTATTTTTCCCCCTTCCGGGGCGGCGGGCATCAGCCCTCCATGGACTTCTCCTTGGCCTCTGCGGCGGCAAGGATCATCTTCACACAGGCGTCATGGCCCAGTGCGGCGTTGATGGCGAGGTCATAGTTGTGGGCATCGCCCCAGCGGTTCTGGGTGTAGTAGTTGTAGTAGGCGGCACGGTTGCGGTCGGTCTTGTCGATCTCGTCCTTGATGCCCTTTTCGTCCTTGGCCTGCAGCATGTTGTTCTCCTTGCCGTAAGCCAGACGCCACCCCTTGGGGGCATAGACGAAGATGCGCAGCACGTCCTTGCGGTCGCGCAGGACATAGTCGCCGCAGCGGCCCACGATGACGCAGGGGCCTTCGTCGGCCAGCTGCTTGATGATGCGGCTCTGCAGGATGAAGACCTGGTCGCCCAGCGGAAGGTCATTGCCCATCGTATACAGGCTGTACAGCAGGCTGTGGGTGTGCCGCTTTTCGCTGGCGGCCACGGCCTCCTCGGACAGTCCGGAATTCTTGGCGGCCATCGTGATCAGTTCCTTGTCGTAGAGCTTGATGCCCAGTGCGCGTGCCACGTCCTTGGCGATGTAGCGTCCGCCGGTGCAGTACTCACGGCCCAAAGTGATGATCGTCTTTGCCATAATATGTTCCTCCCATGTTGATGATTTATCCCAAAAAGCTCTTGGCTGTGCTGCCTCTCAGGAGACAGAAGGCGCGGTGCTTTGGTTTGCTTCCGATAGCGGAGGCGCAGGCAGGCGCACCTCTGCAAACTGCATGGTGCCGGTATGGTCCACGATGTAAACGCTGCACCGCCCGCCTGCGGCGGTCTGCTCGGGCGGGAAGCGGAAGCCGCCGGTCCGTGTCCGCTCCATCCGCCGGAAGGTGCGGTGGGCTGTGGTGGCGTGGGCTATTCCGTCATGGGGGCTGCAGGCCGCCCAGCCGGAAAATTCTGCCGGCAGCAGCTGCCGCTGGCCTTTCTGGGCCAGATACCAGCAGTCATCCTCGGCACTGTACACAAAGTCGCAGGAGACCCGCCGGGGGCGGTTGGCCTCGGTGTCCCGGGGCTTGGGGCGGAGAGCGATGGCCCGCCCGGTGAAGTAGCGGGCAAAATCCGTCACCGCCATCGTGCAGTTCACGGCCCCGTCGCTGTCGGCGGTGGGGTCGTTGAGCAGGACATAATCGGCGAGGACCGCGTCGTCGTGGCCGAAGCCCCGCAGACCCATCCAGACCCCGATGGGGTCCCGCTGGCCCCGGATGCGGCGCTCGATGCGCACGGCCACAGAACAGCCGTCGTGTATCTGCTCCCGCAGGTCCTGCAGGTCCATCCACGCCTGCCAGCAGGGAAAACCGCAGCAGCCCGCTGCCGCGGCGGCGAAAGCGCCGTTGCTGGTGCTGCCGGTGGTCTTGTCCTCCATGACGTAGGCCACCTCTTCGGGCAGGATGTCCTCGCCCCAGCGGTTCATCAGGGCCGCCATCACCAGCGGCAGGTCCATGTCCCGGCCAAAGCTGGGGTCATGGGCCGAGAGGCAGTATTCCGGTAAGTACAGGCGGCGGTTGATGGGGTGGCCGCTCTGCTTATCCCACGCAAGGGGGCGGACCGCCGCCGCCAGCAGCCGGAGCGCCGGGGTGACTTTATCGTCGTTGGTCGAAAGATTGACCTGAAGCTGGACGCCGGTGCCGCCGCCGGGCAGCGCCACCGTCACGGTGTCGCCCATCAGGAAGATGAGGCCGTCGTCGCTGTGGGTGCTGATGCTGGCCCGGGGGTAATCCGGCGCCCACTTGCCAAAGCTCATCCAGCCCGTCCAGCTGCCGCCTGCGTAGACGCGGCAGCGCACCTCCACCATCGTGTTCTGGGGCGCGTGGGCGTTCCAGCTGACGTTCAGGTTGCAGAAGGCCGGCATGGCGAACTCGGGCGTCGTGTAGCTGCCGTATTGCAGGTACCGCCCGGCCACGCTGTCCAGCACGACGCTGCCGTTGTCCAGCGCCACATTATCGAGCTGTCCGCGGGAAAATGTCTCCGTGCCCTGCAGCACCAGATTGTTCCGCTGTTCCATTGCACACATCCCCTTTTCGCGTCGGTGTGTCGTTTATTCCTCGTCGTCGCTGCGCTCCTCGGCCATCTCGGCTTCATACTCGGCATCGTGGAGCCTGCGGATGTTCTCCTCGATGCGGAACACCCGGTCAAGGTCGCCGTAGACGATCTGGCTGGTGATCTCCACCTGGAACCAGAAGCCGAACACCAGCATGAGCAGCAGGCCCAGCGGCATACAGAGGATGACGAGGCCCCAGAACAGTACCGTCACGAGAGACGCAGCCAATGCGTGGGGCAGGAAAGCGATCATGCAGTTGACGCTGTTCTTGAGCGTCTGGCCGAAAGGCTGGTCCAGCAGGACCACCTGGGGCCACATGTAGGAGAACAGCATGTGGAAGATGACGAGGTTGAGCACCGTGGCCACCCACATGCCTACGCCGACGTTGGTGCCGTGGTAGAGCAGGTTGAAGCAGAAGTACACGAGGAAGATCTGCACCGTGACCACGACGCAGTAGAGCACACCCGGCAGGATGCTGGCTTTGAAGTTCTGCCTGAAGGCCTTGCGGTAGGTGGTCCACCAGTAACCGGCCTCGTCGCGCAGAGCGCGCAGGACGGTGTCGTACATGCCCGCCAGCACCGGCCCGGCCAGGATGCCGCCCACGGCGGCACTGAGCACCATGACGGGCAGACTGTTCATCAGAAAGCCGATGTACACCAGACAGATGACGGGCAGAAAGCCCAGACAGGTGAGCAGGTTTGCAAGGAACATCCCGCTCATATCCCGGCCCACCAGCTCGAAGAAGCGGCCCACGCCGGTCTTGCGGGGGGCGTCCTTTTCGACGCCCGGCCCGGACTTGAAATCGTTTGCAGAAGGGAACAGACTCATGTTGTGTGGATATCCTCTCTCGCTGTCCCGAAAGACGGCTTGCATTGCACAGCACGGTTTTGGCAGGAAACGCCATTGTGCTGGCTTTCTGATTATAAATATACCCGGATTTTGTGGATTTTGCAAGCCGCAAAGCCCTCCAAATGTAAAAAAAGTATTTCCTCTCCCTTTTTGGGGCGGAGTGTGATACAATAGAAACGGCTTTTTGAGCCAGAAGGAGGTATCGCTCTGTGAGCATTTTCCGCACCATTGCGTTATTCGTTTATCTGTTCGGGTACATGATCGTCCATTACAGTGTGCTGTGCAAAGCCGAGCGTGCGCTGGCCGCAGGCGACACCGAGACGGTGCGCCAGCTGGTAAAAAAGCACATCCCCCATTGGAGCAAAGGCATCCTGAACGTCACCGGCGTCCGGCTCAGCGTCGAGGGACTGGACAACATCCCGAAGGATGGCCCCTGCGTCTTTGTGGCGAACCACCGCAGCTACTATGACATCCCGCTGCTGCTGGCCGGCCTCGATGAGCCCTACGGCATCCTCGCCAAGGAAGAGCTGGAAAAAATTCCTCTGCTCAACCGCTGGATGAAGCTGCTGGGCTGCGTTTTCGTCCAGCGCGACGATGTCCGCGCCTCGGTGCGCGCGTTGAACGACGCCACCGCCATCGTGGAGAGCGGCAGGAGTTTCATCATCTTCCCTGAAGGCACCCGCTACAAGGGCGAAGAGGGCGGCGCCGGTGAGTTCAAGGCCGGTGCCTTCCGCATCGCGGTCAAGACCGGCGCGCCGGTGGTGCCGGTGGCCATCTCCGGCGCACGGGGCCTGTTCGAGGCCCACGGCAACCGTGCCACACCCGGCACGGTATACGTCCGGGTGCTGCCGCCCATCCGGACGGCAGGCATGAGCCGGGCCGAGCAGAAGCAGCTGCCCGACGCCGTCCGCCAGACCATTCTGGCAGAGTTATAACTTTTTTGGAGGACACTGCCTCATGGCAAGCTACCGTTACGAGCGCGACATCGACCCGAAAGACATTGCCCCCCGCAGGAAAAGACAGTACACCCGCAAGGAGCGCTGGGCCAACTGGTGGGACTATAACCTGAAATGGGTCATCATCATCGGCATCGCCGCGGCTTTTGTGGCCTACAACTTCATCGGACAGTATTTCTTTGTCACCAAGCCCGATCATAACGTGGCCGTGGTGGCCCCCTACTATCTGCCCGAGGACACCGTGAACGCTTTGCAGGATGCACTGGCCGCCTACGGCGAAGACCGCAACGGCGACGGCAAGGTGGTCGTGACCCTCAACGTCTACACCCTCGACTACTCCGACACTGAGACCCAGACCGAGAGTGCCGCCTATCTGACCATGGCTGGAACTACCAAGCTGGCCACCGACGTACAGGGCGGCCTCAGCTCTGTCTTTCTGCTCTGGGACCCGGCGGGCTTTGAGGAGAGCACCGGTTCGCTGCGGTATCTCGACGGCACTCTGCCCGCCGCCGACAGCGACGAGGACTGGTGGAACATGGTGTACAAGTGGGATGACTGCCCGGTCCTGGCTGGCCTCGACCTCGGTGACTACGGCCCCGACACCACCCAGAGCAGGAGTGGTTCCAGTCAGGAGTATATGTCCCGGTTCTATGTGGGAATGCGGGGCGCGTGGAACAGCGGCACTGCGGATAACCTCGCAGGAGGCGAGGAATTCTGGCAGAAGCTGACCGAAGGCGCTGTCTCCACGGCAGCTCCGGAGGGCTGAGCCATGCGGTACCGTGTTCTCTCCAAGGGGAAGGCAAAGCATCTCAGCATCCCTGAAAAGCCTGCCGAAAAAACTGCATCTCTGAAGGCTGCCGACCTCGACAACCCCTATGGCCGGGTGTTCGGCACCCCCCGCAGCAGGGAAGACCTGCGCAAATAAGCAAGAACGCCCTCTCCGTCATTGCCGGAGGGGGCGTTTTGGTTGCAATCTCTTCGCGTTGACGGCCCCGGATTTGAAATATTATCCACCCTCAAAGAGAGCAGGGCTTGTTGTTTCCTTGTCCGGGTTATGGTATACTTACTAGGTATCATCGCTGTAAGAACTGAAATTTTACCCAAAGGATGTGGAAGGATGGACACACTGGAACAAGCCCGCGCCGAGATCGACGCGGTGGACGGGCAGCTGGCCGCCCTGTTTGAGCGGCGGATGGCCGCTGTGCTCAGCGTCGCCCAATACAAACAGGCCCACGGCCTGCCGATTTTTGACGCCGCGCGGGAGGCGGTGGTGCTGGAAAAGGCTGCGGCCCGCATCCAAAACGCCGCCCTCCGGCCTTACTATAAAGACCATGTCCAGAACATGATGGACGTCGCCAAGCAGTACGAAGCCGAGGTGCTGGGCCGGAACCGCGCCGCCTATCAGGGCGTGGAAGGCGCTTTCGCCCACATCGCGCTGCGGGCGCTCTTCCCCCACGCGGAGGCCGTCAGCTGCCCGACGTGGGACGAGGTGTTCGATGCCGTCAGCCGGGGCGACACCGCCCACGGCGTTGTGCCGTTTGAGAACAGCCACGCAGGCGATGTCTCCGCCGTCCTCGACTTGTGCTACAACCACCCCGAGCTGTGGGTGGTGGACGTCTACGACCTGCCCATCTCCCAGAACCTGCTCGTCCTGCCCGGCACCCAGCTGGCCCAGCTCAGGCACGTCTACAGCCATCAGCAGGCCATCGCCCAGAGTGAGACGTTCTTAAAGCAGTTCCGTCTGCCCGCCACGGCCATGCCCAACACGGCCATGGCCGCAAAGTTCGTGGCCGAGTCGGGCGACCCGTCCAAAGCCGCCATCGCCAGCGCCGAGACAGCCGCCCTCTACGGGCTGGAAGTCCTCGTCCCCAGCATCAACACCGACGGCGACAACACCACCCGCTTCATCGTCCTCAGCCGCGAAAAGCCCACCGTGGGCAACCGCTTCTCGCTGCTGTTCACACTGGACAACAAACCCGGCAAGCTGGCTGAGGTCATCCAGGTCATCGGCCGCTTCGGCTACGACATGGAGTCCATCAAGAGCCGTCCGCTGCCCCATGTCCCCTTTGATTATTATTTTTACGTCGAGCTGGTGGGCGACCCCTCCGCCGACGAGACCGCCGCGCTGCTGCGTGAGCTGGACCATACCTGCCGCACGGTGCGGCTGTTAGGAGTGTATACAAAATGAGTGGATTTATCGGCACCAAGCTCACCATGAATCTGGGTGAGCGCAGCTATGACATCATCCTGAAAAACGGCGCACTGGAAAACCTGTACCAGTTTGCCCGCCTCGACCGCCGGGTGGCGGTGGTGACGGACGCAGGCGTTCCCGCCGAGTACGCACAGCGTGTGGCCGACCAGTGCCGCGACGCGAAGATCATCACCGTGCCGCAGGGCGAGGCCAGCAAGAGCATGAAAATTCTGGAAAGCGTCCTGCGCCAGATGCTGGAGTTCAACATGGGCCGCGGCGACCTCGTCATCGCCGTGGGCGGCGGCGTCGTGGGCGATCTGGCGGGTTTTGCCGCTTCCATCTATATGCGCGGCATCGACTTCATCAACTGCCCCACCACCACCCTCTCGATGATCGATTCCTCCATCGGCGGCAAGACCGCTGTGGATCTGGGGGAGACGAAGAACATCGTCGGCTCCTTCTGGCAGCCCAGGCTGGTCATCGTAGACCCCAGCACCCTCGCCACCCTGCCCCGCCGCCAGTACATCAACGGTCTGGCCGAGTCGGTGAAGGCCAGTCTGCTGGCCGACCCGGAACTGTTCGCCATCTTCGAGAAGGGAGACATCGACGAGCAGATCGGCGAGATCATCTACCGCAGCCTCCGCTTCAAAAAGAGCATCGTCGAGCAGGACGAGACGGAGCATGGGATGCGCAAGGCCCTCAATTTCGGCCACACCATCGGCCACGGCATCGAGGCCGTCAAGGGCGTCAAGGGGCGCCGCACCGTGGGCCTCTACCACGGCGAGTGCGTGGCTCTGGGGATGCTGCCGATGATCGAGTCCAAGGCACTGCAGAAGCGCGTCCGTGCGGTCTACCGCCGTCTGGGCCTGCCCCTGCGTACCGCCTGCAACAAGGACAAGGTCTACGCCGAGATGCTCCACGACAAAAAGGCACAGGGCGGCCAGATCACCGTCATCAAGGTGCCGGGCCTTGGCTGCTGGCGCGCGGAGACCATCCCGGTGGAGGGTCTGCGCCCCCTGCTGGGCATGGAGGACTAAAGCCATGAAAAACACCTTTGGCAGCGCATTGGCGCTGACCATCTTCGGCGAGAGCCACGGCCGGGCCATCGGCGGTGTGCTGGACGGCATGGCCGCCGGTGTGCCGGTGGATGAGGGATTCATTGCCGCCTGCATGGATAAGCGCCGCGCCCGGGGCGACGGGCTTTCGACGCCCCGCGTGGAGGCCGATAACGTTCAGCTGCTCTCCGGCGTCGTGAACGGTCACACCACCGGCACGGCCATCGCCCTGATGATCGAGAACCGGAACACCCGCAGCGGCGACTACGCCAAGACGGCTGACCTTCTCCGCCCCGGCCACGCGGACTATACCGCCTACGCCAAATACCACGGCTTTCAGGACGCCCGGGGCGGTGGACACTTTTCGGGCCGCATCACTGCCGCGCTGGTGGCAGGCGGTGCCATCGTGCTGGGTGCGCTGAACCGCGCCGGCATCGACATCACCACCCACATCGCCCGCTGTGCCGGCATTTCCGATACGCCCTTTGCGCTGGACGATGCCGCCGCACTGGCCGCTCAGGTGAGCGTGCTGGAAAGCAGGGACGAGGGCTTCGCCCTGCTGGATGCTTCCGTCGAAGAGCCGATGAAAACGGCCATCCGTGCCGCCGGTTCGGAGGGCGACAGCGTGGGCGGCATCCTTGAAACAGCCATTCTCGGCCTGCCCGCCGGTGTGGGCGAGCCGTATTTTGACAGCGTGGAGAGCCTTATTTCCCACATGGCATTCTCGGTGCCTGCCGTGAAGGGCATTGAGTTCGGCACCGGCTTCGGCTTCGCCGACCTGAAAGGCTCGGAGGCCAACGATGCCTTCCGCATGAAGGGCGATTCGGTGGTCACGGCCACCAACCACAACGCGGGCATCAACGGCGGCATCACCAACGGAATGCCTGTAGTCTTCCGCACCGCTGTCAAGCCGACGCCCAGCATCTACAAAGAGCAGGAGACGGTGGATTACATTGCAAAGCAGGACGCGCCCCTCTCCATTCAGGGCCGTCATGACCCCTGCATCGTGCCGAGAGCCGCCATCGTCCAGACCTGCGCCGCCGCGCTGGCTGTGGGCGATCTGATGATCGCCCGCTACGGCACCGCATGGATGGAGCGGCCCACCGGCTACCGCAGGGAGGGACTGTGATGGAATACGGACTCATCGGCTCGAAACTGGGCCATTCCTACTCGAAGATCATCCATGAGATGCTCTGCGGCTACCGCTACGACCTCTGCCCGCTTCCCACCGAAGAGGAAGCCCGGGCTTTCCTGACCAGACGGCAGTTCAAGGCCATCAATGTCACCATCCCCTATAAGCGGCTGGTGATGGAATACTGCACCTACATCGACCCCCGTGCCAAGGCCATCGGCGCGGTGAACACCGTGGTCAACAAGAACGGCCTGCTCTACGGCTACAACACCGATTATCTCGGCTTTGCCCACCTGTGCGACGCCCACGGCGTCGATTTTGCGGGCAGGACCGTCCTCATCCTCGGCACCGGCGGCACCCACAACACCACCAGCGCCGTCGCCCGCGACAAGGGTGCGGCCAGGGTGCTCACCGTCAGCCGGACGCCGGACGCCGCCAAAGGCCAGCTCTCCTATGAAGAGGCCGTTGCCAGCGGCGCACAGATCGTCATCAACACCACCCCTGCCGGAATGTACCCCAACGTGGGCGTGTGCAGTCTGGACGTGGCAAAAATGCCCGGGCTGGAAGCTGTGCTGGACGTGGTGTACAACCCCGATAAGACGGAGCTCATCCTCCGGGCCGAGGAGGCCGGAGTTCCGGTGGCTGTGGGCGGCCTCGAGATGCTGGTGGCGCAGGCCGTGTACGCCGCCGAATACTTCCTCAGCCGGAAGTTCGACGACGCGGCAGGGGAGATCGGCCGCATCACTGCCGCACTCCGCCGCGATATGCTCAACGTGGCCCTCATCGGAATGCCCTCCAGCGGAAAATCCACCGTGGGCCGTGCATTGGCCGAGAGGCTGGGCAAAAAGTTCATCGACCTCGACGAGGAGATCGTCAAGGCCGACGGCCGCAGCATCCCCGACATCTTCGCCGCCGAGGGCGAGAACGGCTTCCGTGCGAAGGAATCCGCCCAGACCGCCCGCTTTGCCAAAGAGGGACGACAGCTGCTCTCCTGCGGCGGCGGCATCATCAAGCGGGGCGAGAATCTGCGGGCACTGCATCAGAACGGCGTCCTGCTCTTCCTCGACCGGCCCCTGGATGCGCTGACGGTGGGCGGCGGACGTCCGCTCTCGTCCAGCACCGAGGCGCTGAAAAAGATGGAGGCGGAGCGCCGCCCCCTGTATCTCGCGGCGGCAGACGCCGTTATCCCGAACAGCGGCACGGTGGAGGACGCTGTGACCGCCGCAATGGAGGCACTGGATGAAATTTTTAGTCATTAACGGCCCCAACCTCAACATGATGCACTTCACCGAGCCGGGCGTGACCGGTCAGCTGGATTACAACGGCCTGCTGGATTACCTCGAGCTGTGCTGCACCCGGATGGGCATGGAAGTGGAATTTTTCCAGTCCAACCACGAGGGCGACCTCATCGACGAGATCCAGTCTGCCGCAGGCCGGGCCGACGGCATCATCCTGAATCCCGGCGGCTACGCCCACTACAGCGTCGCCATCCTCGACGCGCTGCGCCTCTGCGGTGTGCCTGCCGTGGAAGTGCTGCTCAGCGAGCCCGACGAGCACGAGTCCTTCCGCAAGACGGACATCGTCTCGTTCGGCTGTCAGGGCCACTTCATCGGCGAGGGCATCAGCGGCTATCTCCACGCTGCCGCCTATCTGGCCCAGCTGCTGCGGCTGGACGGCAGTGCGCACACCCATTTAGTGATGTGAAAATCGACTCTCTTCCGCTGGAAAGCGGAGCAAAGAGGGCGCGGAAAAGAAGGATAGAAAGGAAAAATTTTATGATCATCTCCACCAAAAAGGGGACCCCGAAGGAAGAACTCGAGAAAATCGTTGACCGCTTCGAAAAGCAGGGCCTCGACGTCACCCTCATCACCGGCAAGGACTACAATGTCTTCGGCCTCGTGGGCGATACCACCAAGATCGACGAGCGCGACGTCCTCGCCAACCCCTGGATCGACAACGTGACCCGTGTTTCCGCTCCCTATAAGCGTGCCAACCGCCTCTTCCACCCGGCAGATTCCGTCATCGACTGCGGCGGCGTGAAGATCGGCGGCAAGGAGAAGATCGCTGTCATGGCCGGCCCCTGCAGCATCGAGAGCGAAGAGCAGGCCCTCCGCATCGCACAGGGCGTCAAGGCCGGCGGCGCGACCCTCTTCCGCGGCGGCGCTTACAAGCCCCGCACCTCTCCCTACTCCTTCCAGGGCCTCGAGACCGAGGGCATCCTTGACATGGTAAAGGCCCGGGAGGCCACCGGTATGCCCATCGTCTCCGAACTGATGAGCGAGGAGCGCATCCCCGAGTTCGAGGAGTATGTGGACGTGGTGCAGATCGGCGCCCGCAATATGCAGAACTTCCAGCTGCTCAAGGCCGTGGGCAAGATGCACAAGCCCGTCCTGCTCAAGCGCGGCCTCTGCAACACCATCGAAGAGTGGATCATGAGCGCCGAGTACATCATGGCCGGCGGCAACGAGCAGGTCATCCTCTGTGAGCGCGGCATCCGCACCTTCGAGAAGTACACCCGCAACACCCTCGACCTCTCCGCTGTGCCTATCGTCCATGAGAAGACCCATCTGCCCGTCATCGTGGACCCCAGCCACGCCACCGGCAAGGCAAACCTTGTGGAGCCCATGATGATCGCCGCTGTCGCCGCCGGTGCCGACGGCCTTGAGGTGGAAGTCCACTACGACCCCCGCCACGCATGGAGCGACGGCGCACAGTGCCTGACCCCCGACGCCTTTGCGCAGGCTATGGCAAAGTGCCGTCAGGTCGCATGGGCTATTGGCCGGGATATGTGATATGAATGCTACGATAAAACGCGCCCCCGGCGGCATCGGCGGCACCATCACCGCGCCGCCCAGCAAGAGCATGGCGCACCGCGCGGTGCTCTGCTCGGCACTGGCCGAGGGGACTTCCCACATCAAAAATCTTGAGTTCAGCAAGGATATTTCTGCCACCCTCTCCGCCGCCGGGCAGCTCTGCGCCAAAGTGCGCACCGGTGCGGATCGTGCCGTCGTGGAGGGTCTGGGGAGCTTTCTGCCCGTCAGCGCTCCGGTGGACTGCTGTGAGAGCGGAAGCACCCTGCGCTTTCTCATCCCCATTGCCAGCCTCACCGGGCAGAAAGTGACCTTTGTTGGCCGCGGACGGCTGATGGAACGCCCTCAGACAGTATACGAGAAGTTGTATCAGGAGCAGTTTCTCCGATTTGAACAGTCCCCGGCGGGCCTTGCCGTCGAAGGAACTCTGAAAAGCGGCGAATACGAGCTGGCGGGCAACGTGTCCAGCCAGTTCATCAGCGGGCTGCTGTTTGCCCTGCCGCTGCTGGCGGGCGACAGCACCCTCCACCTTATCCCGCCGGTGGAGAGCCGCAGTTATATCGAGATGACTCGGGCGGCCCAGCGCCGTTTCGGCGTCGAGAGCCGCTGGCAGGACGAAACCACCCTCCTCATCCCGGGCGGGCAGAAATACCGGCCTTGCGATTACACGGTGGAGGGCGATTACAGTCAGGCGGCCTTCCCGGCGGTGCTGGGAGCGGTGCAGGGCGGCGTGACCCTCAAAGGATTATCCGCCGACACCCTGCAGGGCGATGCCGCGATCCTCGACATTCTGCGCCGCTGTGGCGCAAGCTTCCGCACCACCGACGCAGGCATCGTGTTCGAGAAAGCACCTCTCCACGGTGTAGACATTGACCTTGCCGACTGCCCCGACCTCGGCCCCGTGCTGATGGTCCTGGGCCTGCTCTGCGAGGGGACCACCACCATCCGCAACGCGGAACGTCTCCGTATCAAGGAGAGCGACCGTATTGCAGCCATGGAAGCCGAGCTTCGCGCCTGCGGCGGCGTCCTCGAGAGCGAGGGCGGCACCATCACCATCCACGGCTGTGCAGACAGGCTCCACGCCCCCGCCGCGCCGCTCCACGGCCACAACGACCACCGTGTGGTGATGAGCCTTGCGGTGCTGGCGCTGGCCGCCGGGCTGGAACTCTCCATCGACGACGCCGAGGCCGTGCAGAAGAGCTGGCCCCATTTCTTTGAAGCCATCAAGCCGTTAGGCGCGGAGGTAGAATATGCTGGATAAAACAAAGCGTTATCTCATCGTGGGCCTCGGACTGCTGGGCGGCAAATACGCCCTCGAGCTTTCCAAAGCCGGGTTCCATGTGGACGGCATCAACCGCAGCGAGGGCCACTTACAGTACGCCCTCGACCACGGCTATATCGCCAGCGGAAAGACCCACGATTTCGAGGACCTCGTCTCGCAGGCCGACCACATCATCTTCGGCCTCTATCCCACGGCCCTCATCGACTGGTTCAAGACCTACGGCCATCTCATCAAGCCCGGCTGCATCTTTACCGATGTCTCCGGCGTCAAGACCGGCCTTGTGGAGCCGGTGCAGGCCATGTGTCCGGAGGGCGTGGAGTTCATCGCCAGCCACCCGATGGCAGGCCGTGAGACTTCCAGCGTCGAGCACGCCGCCGAGGTCAGCTTTGCCCCGGCCAACTTCATCATCACCCCCACCGAGAAGAACACCCCCGAGGCCGTCCAGTGGGCGAAAGAGCTGGCCGAGGTGCTGGGCTTCCGCCACATCTGCACCCTGACGGTGCAGGAGCACGACAAGATGATCGGCTACGTCAGCCAGCTCTGCCACGCCATCGCCGTCAGCCTCATGTGTGCCAACGACAACTCTTCTCTCTGCGAGTACACGGGCGACTCCTTCCGCGATCTGACCCGCATCGCCCGCATCAACGAGAAGATGTGGGCGGAGCTGTTCCTCTGGAACAAGGAGAACCTCATCGCCGAGATCGACCAGTTCGATTCCGCTCTGGACCAGCTGCGGGACGCCCTCGTGGCCGACGACCGGGACAAGCTGGAAGAGATGTTCCGTCTGTCCACCCAGCGCCGCGCCGCATTCGACAAAAAGGACTCGTGACCGTAAAGGAGGCCGCCCATGCCCAAGCAGGAGGGACAAAAATCCAAACTGTTGGCGCTGCTGCATATCTTTGAGCAGCAGACCGACGAGGAGCATCTGCTGAACGTGCCTCAGCTGGTGGAGCTGCTGGCCCGGCAGGGCATCCTCTGCGAGCGAAAGAGCGTCTACAGCGACATCGACGCGCTGAACGCGCTGGGCTATGACATCCGGCTGCGCCGGGGCCGCAGCGGCGGCTATTGGATGGCGACGCGGCCTTTCGAGCTGGCGGAGCTGAAGCTTCTGGTGGACGCTGTCCAGTCCAGCCGGGTCATCTCGAAAGCATCCAGTGATAAGCTCATCCATAAGCTGGAAGGGCTGGCCTCCCAGTATGAGGGCAGTCAGCTCCAGCGTCAGGTCTATGTCGATGGCCGCCCCAAGAGCGCCAACAAAGACCTGCCCTACAGCGTGGATGCCCTCTTTACGGCCATCAACACCGGCAGGATGGTGCGCTTCCGCTACAAAAAGGCGGGACGCCCCGCGCCTTACACCATCAGCCCCTGGCAGATGGCGTGGGAGAACGGCTGCTACTACCTCATCGCCTATCAGGACGAGAAGGAGCCGGTGGGCATCCGCCATTACCGGGTGGATAAAATGGCCGGCGTCACGGTGCTGGACGAGCCCCGCCGCGGCAAAGAGCAGTTCGCGGATCTCGACCTGCCCGCCTACCTGAAAAAGCACTTCCAGATGTTCGGCGGGCCGGAGCATAGAGTCACCCTGCGGTGTACCTCCGACCTTGAATCAGCCATGCGGGAGCGCTTCGGCGCTTCGCCCATCTTCGTGCCGGAAGGGAAGGAGCATTTCCATTTCGACGTCCCCGTCTGTGTCAGCGACCAGTTCTACGGCTGGGTCTGCGGCTTCGGCGGCAAGATAGAAGTCGTCTCGCCCGCCGAGGTGCGGGACGGCCTGCGGGCGCTGAACGAGCGGCTGGTAAAAATGCATCAATAAAAAATAAAGAGGCTGTTGCAAAACAGCTTCATGAAAAAATAATGCACAAAACCCGGAACCTTTTCGGGGCCAGAATGGCTCAAAAAGGGTTCCGGGTTTCTGATTTTGCGCTATTTCTTTGTGCGAATTACTATCGGATTTTTATTTTGCAACAGCCCCACAGGTGCAGAAGATCAGCCCTCGATGAGTTCGACGGTCTTCATCTTGACGGGGGTCTTGGGCTTGTCGTTCCAGTCGGTGGGGACGGATGCAATCTTGTCCACGACGTCCATGCCGGCGACGACCTTGCCGAAAGCGGCGTACTGGCCGTCCAGATGGGGCGCGTCCTTATGCATGATGAAGAACTGGCTGCCGGCACTGTTGGGGTTCATGCTGCGGGCCATGCTGATGACGCCGCGGACGTGCTTGATGGGGTTGTTGACGCCGTTGGCGGCAAACTCGCCCTTGATGTTCCAGCCGGGGCCGCCGGTGCCGTTGCCCAGCGGGCAGCCGCCCTGGATCATGAAGTTGGGGATGACGCGGTGAAAGGTCAGGCCGTTGTAAAAGCCCTGACCGACCAGCTTCTTGAAATTCTCACAGGTGATGGGGGCAGCTTCCTCGTTCAGCTCGATGTCGATGATGCCGCCGTCTTCCATAGTAATGCGAACCATAGTTTTAACAATGCTCCTTTTATCATAGCCCGTTTCGGGGTGGGTGCGGCAGATGCTCTGCCGAAGCTCCCCTTTAGTATACCATACCTTTTGCAGAGCGCAACGGCGCAGATGCAACCTTTTTGTAAAGAATCACCGCATTTCTACCATATCCTGCCAGAAACGCTTGGGACAGTGGGTCATCCGGCCCTTTTCGTTGTGGCGGGCCTTGATCTCCAGCGTGTCGTAGAACTGCTTCCAGAGGGCCTGAAGCTCCTGTTCCCGGGCGCTGGGCGGGGGCAGCTCCAGCGGCGCGGCCAGCTCCAGAAGCTGGGCCTTGTGCTCCTGATAAAGCAATACCGCCTGATGGACCGCGTCGTATATCATGAAGCTCTCTTCCGGAAAGCGGGAGCAGAAATGCCCCCGCAGCAGAGGCAGGATATAGTTTTTGGGGTGGATGACCGCACCCAGCATCCCGTCGTGCTCCTCGAAGCGGACGAAGCCCTGAAACTTGTCCACCTCCCAGTCGAGACTCTTTTTCATCTCGTAGAGCGGGGCCACATCCGGGTGGCCCATCCGCCTGACCGTGCCGGGGCCGAGGGCGAAGGCCAGATGCAGGAAGCGGATGAGAAGCAATTCTTTATCTTCCTGCCCGGAGAGGAAATCCCGGCTGACGAGATATTCCGTCTCCCGGCCCAGTTTCCGGCCAAGGGCCGAAAAGACCCGCTGCGCTCTGGCAGAGTCCGTCTCGATGTCCCGGACGGGGTAGAGGGTGGCCGTCTCCCGCTGGGGCGTCCAGACGGCGAAGGGGATCTCATGCTGGGCGAAACTCTCGAATACACAGCACAGAAAGCCCTCAAAGCTGCCATCGTAGAGGTAGACCACATCGGCGTCGTGGAGCTTCCGGGGCGGCATCACAGTGCTCTCGCCAGACATTGCACCGCCTCCTCCCGCACCATCCGCTGGGCCGCCCGGGGCGGCACGCCCTGCTCCACCAGCCGGTCAACGGCGGGCGGTGCGAACATACTCAGCTGCTCGGCCCCGGCGCTGAAGACGTTGGGGTCGATGAGCGCCCGGGTGATGCGCTCCCGTCCGGCGCTGCCCCGGCCCGGGTGCGCCCCGGAAAAGCCCCGGCAGGTGATGAAATACTGCGCCCGCTTGAGCACGACGCCCATCCGCTTGAGCTCGTCGAGGCCGAGGGCCGACAGCCGCCGGGCGTCCCGGATGCGGCGGGCGCTCTTGGGGCCGATGCCCGGCACCCGCAGCAGCATCTCGAAGGGGGCGCGGTTCACGTCCACCGGGAACAGCCCGTAGTGCTGGACGGCCCAGCTGCATTTCGGGTCGAGATAGGGGTTGAAGCTCTGGTTGTCCTGATCCAGTATCTCGTCGGCCTTGAACTGGTAGAACCGCAGCAGCCAGTCGGCCTGATAGAGCCGGTGTTCCCGCAGGAGCGGCGGCTTCGTGTCCAGCGCGGGCAGGCGGGTGTCGTCCGACACCGGGATATAGGCCGAGTAGAACACCCGCTTGAGGCCGTATTTCTGGTACATCCCCTCGGACAGCTGCAAAATGTGGTAGTCCGTCTCGGGCGATGCACCGACGATCATCTGGGTGCTCTGGCCGGCGGGAGCGAACTTGGGCGCGTGGCGGTAGAGGGTCAGCTCCTGCCTGCTCTCTTCGCCTGCCACCGAGATCTGCTTCATGGGCCGGAAGATGGAGTGGCGGCCCTTGTCGGGGGCGAGAAGATGGAGGCTCTGCTCGCTGGGCAGCTCGACGTTGACGCTGAGGCGGTCGGCGAGGTAGCCCATCTGCTGGATGAGCTCGGGGCTGGTGCCGGGGATGGTCTTGGCATGGATGTAGCCGCCGAAGTGATATTCGTTCCGCAGCAGCCGCAGAACGGTGAGCATCCGCTCGGTGGTGTAGTCGGGGGTCCCCAGCACGGCGCTGGACAGGAAAAGTCCCTCGATGTAGTTGCGGCGGTAGAACTCGATGGTCAGTTCTGCCAGCTCCCGGGGCGAAAAAGTGGCCCGGGGAACGTCGTTGGACTTCCGATTGACGCAGTAGCTGCAGTCGAAGGCGCAGCAGTTGCTCATCAGGACCTTCAGCAGGCTGACGCAGCGGCCATCAGCGGTAAAGGCGTGGCAGCAGCCCGGCGCATAGCAGCTGCCGATGGTGCCGCGCTTCGCCGGATGGGACGCGCCGCTGGATGTGCAGGCCACGTCATATTTTGCGCTGTCGGCCAAGATGGTGAGCTTGTCCATCAGGGACTGTTCCATAGAAAGATACCTCCCAGAAGGGGATATCTCCCCCTTACCCCCACAGCTGCGGATCAGAAGCGCCGTGGGGCAGGGGAGAGACTCACCACTTGGCCTTCGTCTCGACCACGCGGCCCGCGATGTGCAGGTGATTCAGGTCCTCACCCTTGATGACCAGCTCATTGTAAGCGGGGTTGAAGGGCTGCAGAACGACGCAGTTGCCCCGCTGGATATACCGCTTGAGGGTGCCTTCGCCCTCGTCGCCGTAGACCAGCACGCCCAGGTCGCCGTTTTCCAGCGTGTCCTGCTTGTGGACAAGGGCGAGGTCGCCGTCCTGGATGCGGGGCTCCATGCTGTCGCCGCGCACGACGAGGTAGAAGTAGTTGGAGGGGTCCTTGACGCGGGCATACTCCTGCCCATAATCCTCCTCAAAGGCCAATGCGCCGTACCCGGCCTTCACGGTGCCGATGACCGGGATGAGGCTCTCGGCGTAGTTGCCGAAGAAACGCTCCTCGGGGGTGGTCACGTTGGACACCGGACGGTAGAGCCCCAGCAGGAAATCGGCTGTGGTGCTCAGGATCTCAGCGATGCGGGCCACCGTGGCGGGGTCGGGGGAGGATCTGCCGCTTTCCCACTTGCCGACGGCCTGCTGGGTCACCCCCAGTTTGGATGCCAGCTCAGCCTGACTGATCCCCTTCTGCTTGCGGCACTGCTTCAAAAGCTCTGAAAACGACATGGTCGTACACTCCTTTACTCCGAGGTCAATATTTTATGCTTTTATTGTACAACAAAAAGATGTTTTTGTAAAGAGAAAAGTGAGCGGACAGCCAAAAAAAGGTTGTCGCGTGAGAGGGATCTGCAGGGCTGGACGAAAAAGTTTCAATTTGGGCTTGACAGAAGGCCGGAAATCTGGTAAATTAAATAGGCATTCGGTACGGCGTGTGCGAGTGTCCACGAGGAGAGATGTCCGAGTGGTTTAAGGAAGCAGTCTTGAAAACTGCCGTACGGCAACGTACCGTGGGTTCGAATCCCACTCTCTCCGCCATTTTTTTGAATAAGTGTAACGCACTTTGCTCTGGAGTAGTACTCAAGAGGCCGAAGAGGCGCCCCTGCTAAGGGCGTAGGTCGTCTAAACAACGGCGCGAGGGTTCAAATCCCTCCTACTCCGCCAAGAAAAAGCTCGATGGTTCGTTGAAACCACCGGGCTTTTTCCATTATTGCACGCTTTTGTGAATTTTCGGGGCGGATGATTTACTTTTGCACCCGGATTTCTTATAATGGAATAAAACGGAAATGCCGGAACAGGAGGAAACGAGCAATGGCACTCAAAAAATTTGCCCGCAGGGACGTCATCCTGCCCGCAGCGGTCTTCCTGCTCACATTTGCGGCGGCCCTGTTTTCGCTCCGGCTGCTCTCGCTCAATCAGGAAAAAGACGAGCGGCTGCGGGCTGTCTATGCGGCCGAGTCCACCATCAGCCGCGTGTCTTCCCAGCTGAACCGCTATCTGGCAGAATCGGACTTCATCAAAAAATATATCGAGTCGGGCCATGTGCTCCGTGAAGAGGAGTTTGCAGGTATATCCGGCAATATGCAGGATGGCAGCAGCGTCATCAAGACCCACGAGCTGGCGAAAGACGGCGTCGTCTCCCAGGTGTACCCGGTAGCGGGCAATGAGGCGGCCATCGGGCTCGATGTGCTGCATAACCCCGCCCGCAAAAAGGAAGCAAACCTTGCCAGGAACAGCGGGATGTACACCATCGCTGGTCCCTTCGAGCTGGTGCAGGGCGGAACGGGCGCGCTGCTGTTCGACCCCATCTATACCGATAGTAAAAAGGGGGAGCGCTCGTTCTGGGGCTTCTCCATCCTTGTTTTACAGTGGGACAACTTCATGGAGGAGGTCGAGCTGGACAAGATGGAGGATGCGGGCTACCGGTATCAAATCTGGAAAAAAGACCCCTATACCGGCGAAAAGATCGTCATCGCGGAGAGCGAAGAGGATTTCCCCGGCAACGCGCTGGAAGTTGCGTGCAGCGTCCCCAACGATACCTGGTATTTTGAGATCATTCCGAAAACCGGGTGGTTCTCGAACCAGCAGCTCTCGCTGAGCATCGCCATCGCCGCCATCATCGGCATGATGGCGGCCTATGCCTGCTGGGAGCTCATGAACCGGCACCAGAAGGACCTGCAGCATGAAGCGGCCCTTGAAAAGTCTGCGCAGGAGGCCCGGGCAGCCAACGAGGCAAAGACCCGCTTCCTGTTCAATATGAGCCATGACATCCGCACCCCGATGAACGCCATCATCGGCTTTTCGGAGCTTCTGGAAAAGCACATCGACGAGAAGGACAAGGTGCTGGATTACACCGAGAAGATACGCTCGTCCAGCGCATTTCTGCTCTCACTCATCAACTATGTGCTGGAAATGGCCCGCATCGAGAGCGGCAAGGCTGTGCTGAAAGAAGAAACCGGCGACCTGTGTGCGCTGATGCAGACGCTCTCGGACGTCTTCGAGCCCTCGGTCCAGCAGAAAAAGCTGACCTGCACCTACCATACGGATGTCGAACATCCCTATATTGTGAGCGACCGCACCAAAGTGCGGGAGATCTTGCTGAATGTCATCAGTAACGCCATCAAGTATACGCCCGAGGGCGGACAGATTGCGGTGTTGGTGAAAGAACTGCCGGCTGAGAAGCCGAAGACGGGCCGCTATACCTTTACGGTTCAGGACGACGGCATCGGCATGAGCGAGGAGTATCTGCCCCATATCTTCGAGGAGTTCACCCGTGAGCATACCAGCACCGAGAGCAAAGTCATCGGCACCGGCCTCGGCCTGCCCATCGTGAAGGCTCTCGTGGAGTGGATGCACGGCAGCATCGACGTGCAGAGCAAGCTGGGCGCAGGAACCACTGTGACCATCACCCTCGGGTTCCCACTGGCGGATGAGGCCCAGAAGAGGGTAGAGGAGCAGGACGCAGAGGGCGACGCGGCCCAGCTCAGGGGCTGCCGCATCCTGCTGGCCGAGGACAACGACCTCAACGCAGAGATCGTCGTGACCATTCTGGAAGAGAGCGGCCTTACCGTGGAGCGCACGGCCGACGGTGAACTCTGTATCGAAGCGCTCAAGGCCCACCCGGCGGGCTATTATGATGCCATCCTCATGGACATCCAGATGCCCAACATGGACGGCTATCAGGCAGCGAAGATCATCCGCGATCTGTCGGGCAATTACCGCACCATCCCCATCATCGCCATGACGGCCAACGCCTTCGACGAGGACCGCCAGAAAGCCCTCTCCGTCGGCATGGACGCCCATCTGGCAAAGCCTGTTGACGTGGAGCGGCTGTTTGGGATTCTGCGGAAAGTGATAAGATGAGCCTATCATTTCATCTGTCAAAATCTCTGAAAATGAGGGCAATGGCGGAGTGCTCGGAAAGGAGCGTTATGGATGCAGTATCTTCTTCTGAACAAAGACACGGTCTGGCTGGAGTTTCATTGCGAGCAGAATGAATATCTTGAGACCAGCGCGCAGGAGGATAACTGGCATACCGGTCTGCGTCCTTTCGGGTACACCAATTTAACGGATTTTCTGGAACGGCGCAAAGCTCCAAAGCACCGGGCTTACATTGCACAGCTGCTCCGGGAATATGGCTGCGACACGCTGGAAGGCTATCTGGATGTAGCCCACGCGCTTTCCCTCAATGATACGTTCTGGGTCAAGAAAGCCGATTCTGCGCTGTGCTGGAAAGACATTTCCCTTTATCGCAACCCCTTCAATGAGGTCATTTCCGAAGCGGCTTTTGACGGCTCTTTCTCAAGTTCCATTTTTTCCTCTACCTCCCCGGAGTTCAGCACGGACGGCCAGTATGCAAAGTGCTGGGTGCGGGAGGGCGCAGAGATACAGCTCTACAAAACTGGCGGCGTGTTCGGGTTGGAACCGGTCTCGGAGTATCTGGCCGCACAGCTGGCTGCCGAGCTCTGCCCGGAAAGTGTTCTTTATGACCTCGGTTTTTACCATGGCGAACTTATCTCAAAGTGTCCGCTTTTCACCAGCGAGAAGTACGGCCTTGCAAAAGCCGCTGTGCTGACCAAAGACCGCACGATTTCTGGTTTTCTGCGGTATTTTGAGAGCATCGGAAGCGGGAACGCTTTCCGGCGGATGTGCATTCTGGATGCGCTCATCCTGAACACCGACCGCCACAGCGGGAATTTCGGCGTCCTGTACGACAATGACACGATGAAGGTGCAGAGAATGGCTCCGGTCTTCGACAATAACCGCAGTCTCCTGTTCGATTTGGACAGTGAGCAGCTGAGACAGACGGAATGGTGCATCCACCATTGTGCGCCCCGGCTCGGTTCAGATTTCATCGCCACGGCCAGGGGGCTTCTGACAGATGTGATTCGTTCGGATCTGAAAAATCTGAAGGGGTTCCGATTTGAAGCTCATCCGAGCATCTTGCTCGAAGCTGAGAGGCTCGACCGGTTGAACACCATCGTTCAGTTCCAGCTCGACAAAATTCTTGCGTGATAAAAAGAGTGCAGCAGAAGGTACTCCGGAAACGGCAGCTTTCTTGGTAGACGTTCCTGGCCGTTGGGACCCGCGCACTAACCGACAGCCCACTGGGCTGTCGGTTGCCGCCTGCGGGCGGCCGTGCTTCTTCAAGTCCGCTGGCCCGAAATAACAAAAAGAACCCCAGCCTAAGCCGGGGTTCTTTTTGTTATGGGCCAGGCAGGACTTGAACCCGCGACCAAGCGGTTATGAGCCGCCAGCTCTGACCAACTGAGCTACTGGCCCACGAAGACGGCGGTCTGCCGCACATGGACTAACTATAAGTATACCAAAAAATCAGAAAAAAGCAAATCCCTTTGCCGGAATTATTTTGTGCGGCGGGCGTCGAACTTGCGCAGCATGAACTCGTCCAGCATCGCGGGCTGGAACAGCGGCTCTTTGTAGCCAAAAGCTTCCCGGATGAAGATGAGGGTCACGATGGTCTGGCGGCCCGGGTCGAACCGGAGGGTGTAGAGGGTGTCCAGCGGCTGCTGGGTGGGCTGATGGAGCGTCAGGTGGAGGGTGAAGCCGCCGTCGTTCTCCCGGCGGCACTCGTAGGCGAAGACATCGTCCGGGCTGTGCTGGTCCAGCCGGTCGAAGCAGTCGTCCAGCGGCAGGTCGGTGCGGAACTCGGACAGGCCGCTGGGGCCGTACTGGCTGCGGCGGTTCTGGTCTTTCTTAGACAGCAGAAATACGATAAAGCCCAGAATGGCCGCGAGAAGAAGGACGGAAAAAACAGCGTTCATGTGCGCCTCCCGATGGAATTTGTGTCGAGTTTTCCTTATTGTAACACAACACGCTCCAAAATGTGTTATAATATTTGAAAAATTCCAAAAACTGATGGGGAGCCTGCGCCCTTTCTGCGGGCGGGAGGGACGATATGAAACTCAAATTCACGCGAAAGACCTGGTATTTCCTGCTGCTGGCTTCCGCAGCGGCCTCCATGCTCAACGGCTTTGCCATCCTGAGCGGCACCAGCTTCGGCCTCATCGAGCAGATCGCATTCGCCGCGGCGGGCATCGCGGCCCTTTTCCTCGCGGCGGAAAAAGGCTCTGCAAGCTGGGAAAAACGCAACTTCACCGGCGTGTTCGTGCTGCTGATGGTGAGCTACATGGTCAACGGCTGGGCGGGCTACCTCTGCTCTGCGCTGGCGTGGCCGCTGTTGCTCAGCACTGAGTATAAGCGCGGCATGGCCGTCCAGCGCCAGCTGCAGCTGGTGGGTGCCGCCGAAGCGCTCCACCTGTTCTTCCTGCTGATGGCGAAATACGGCGGCATGGCCGCGCTGGGCTTCTGGACGAACCTGCTCTGGGTGCTGCTGGCCTGCGCCCGGGGCTGGGCAGCGCTGAGCCTCTATAAGATGCAGGAGGACGCATGACCCAGCGGCAGAAAAGACGCCGCGCCCGGCGGGGGCGGTTCGGGCGGCGGGCGTTTCTGGCCGGGGCAGGCTGCGCCGCGCTGGCCGGGGCAGCGGTGCTGCTGGGCCGGGGCCAGACGGCCTCGGCGTCGTCGGTGCCGCCGACGGACGAAGCAGAGCCCAACGCCGCCCTGCCCTCGGGTGAATGGCGGGCCGTCTGGGTGAGCTATCTGGAATGGGCCGGGATGGACTTTTCGTCCGAAGAAGCCTTCCGTGCCGGTGCGGCGGAGCTGATGGACAACTGTCTGTCCATCGGGCTGAACACCGTCATCGCGCAGGTGCGGCCTTTCGGGGACGCGCTTTACAGGAGCCACCTCTTCCCGTGGAGCCATCTCTGCACCAGCGAGCAGGGGCAGGACCCCGGCTTCGACCCGCTGGACGTCCTCATCACCGAAGCACACAGCCGGGGCCTTTCGCTGGAAGCGTGGGTGAACCCCTACCGCCTCCGCTCCTCGGCGAAGATGCCGCCCGCGCTGGCGGAAAATAACCTTGCCAATGTACATCCCGAGTGGGTCTGCGCCGTGGGTGAGGGGCTGTACCTGAACCCGGCCATCCCGGAAGCCGCAGACTATGTGGTGAAGGGCGTGGCCGAGCTGGTGCAGAACTACGCTGTGGACGGCGTCCACTTCGACGACTATTTTTACCCCACGACAGACGCTGCGCTGGACGCGGCCCAGTTCGCCGCCAGCGGCGCGGGGGATCTGGCCGCATGGCGGCGGCAGAACGTCACCGCGCTGGTGAAAGCGGCCCACGACGCCGTCAAAGCCGCCGACGCTACCCTCCGCTTCGGCGTCAGCCCTCAGGGCAACCCCGACAACGACCTCGGCCAGCAGTACAGCGACGTGAAAGCATGGCTGGCCGCCGAGGGCGAAAACGCCGTGGTGGACTACCTCTGCCCGCAGATATACTGGGGCTGCGGCTATACCCTCCAGTCGGGCAGCACCCGCTTCGCCTTCGAGAACATCGTGCCGGAGTGGCTGGCCATGCCCCGGGCGGCATCCACGGCCCTTTACTTCGGGCTGGGGGCCTATCGCATCGGCGAGGGGGACGGCGGTGCCAACGAGGACAGCCGGAGCCAGTGGTGTACGGGCAGCGCTCTTGCCCGGCAGGTGGAACGTCTGCACAGCCTCGGCGCGGGCGGCTGGGCGCTCTACCGGTACGATTCGCTGTTCCGGTCGGCCCGGCCGGAGCTTGCCGACGCCGAACGTGCGGCGCTGGCCGCTCTGACTACAGCCTGAACTCTTGTATGGAAAAGCAAAATGCGGTATACTATATAAATCGTGTAAAACCTCGTGTTAAAACAAAATTTGAGGATAAAAGATCATGAAAAAGATAAAGCGAATCGTCCTGCTCGTCGTGGCGGTGCTGGTGCTGCTTGTGGCTGCGTCCGGCGTCAAGACTGTGCTGGACATGAAGAACAGCGCGGACAATGAGGTGCAGGAAGAGGACAGCACCCGCTGGGCCGAACCGACCAGCGACCCGCTGAACATCGAGGGCATTGCTGACGCCTCGGCCAAGTATGCCTCGGCGGCGGTGAACGGGAGCCTGAACCTCGTGTTCAACGGCATTTGGAGCCGCCAGACCGATTACTTCACCGTCCCGGGCGGCAGCCTGACCATCACCGGCTACGGCACCGCCGAGGGTACCCAGCGGTACAAGGTGTCCGTCTGGCAGAAGGTGGCCGGCGGCGCACAGTACGTCAACGGAAGCACCTATTATATCAAGACCGACGGTCAGAACTACCGCTGCGTCATCTCCGGGCTGGACCCGGCGGCCAGCTACCGCCTGACCATCTCCTACGATTCCAGCCGCTACTACCTCTATGGCGGACTCAAAGTGGAGGGCATCGTAGGATGAAGACACAGACCAGACATTCGCTCATGCTGATGCTCTGCGCCTTTATCTGGGGTACGGCTTTCGTAGCCCAGAGCGCAGGCTCCGGCATGGGGGCCTATTCCTTCCTCGCAGGGCGCAGCTGGCTGGCTGTCCTCGTGCTGATCCCCACCGTGTTCGCCTTCGACGCCGTGCGCAAAAAACAGGGCCAGCCCTACGGCTGGCCGAAGGAGAAGCCGGAGCGCAAGACTCTGCTGGGGGCGGGCCTCGTCTGCGGCACCTTCCTGTTCGCGGCCTCAGCGGCTCAGCAGATCGGCATCACCATCGACCCGTCCACGGCCAAGGCCGCGTTCCTGACGGCCATGTACGTCGTGCTGGTGCCGGTGTTCGGCCTCTTTCTGGGCCGGAAGGGCAGCGCTCAGCTCTGGGTCAGCATGGTCATCGCCGTGGCGGGCCTGTATATGCTCTGCATGAAGAACGGCTTCGGCGGCATTGAGACCAGCGACTGGATACTTCTCAGCTGCGCCGTGCTGTTCAGCTTCCAGATCATGTCCATCGACCACTTTTCGCCGCTTGTGGACGGTGTGCGGCTGAGCCTCATCCAGTTCATCGTGGTGGCTGTCGAGAGCTCTGCGGCGGCGCTGATCTTCGAGACGCCCACGCTGGCAGAGTACGGCGCAAACTTTCTGCCTGTGGTCTACTGCGGCGTCATGTCCAGCGGCGCGGGCTATACGCTTCAGATCCTGGGCCAGAAAGAGCTGAACCCCGCCATCGCCAGCCTTATCATGTGTTTGGAAAGCGTATTCAGCGCGCTGGGCGGCTGGCTGCTGCTGGGCCAGAACCTTTCGATGCGGGAGAGCGCAGGCTGCGCCCTCATCTTCGCCGCCGTCCTGCTGTCTCAGCTGCCCCTTGCGGAGCTGCGCAGATGCAAAAAGAGCGCATGATGCTGCGAGTGGCCGGGGGCATCCCCTATGAGCTGACACGGGGGCGGGTCAAGCGGCTCAACCTCCACGTCCGGCGGGACGGCACCGTGGCCCTCAGCATCCCCCTGCGCACGACGCTGGAAGCGGCTGACGCCTACGTCATCGCCGAGGCGGAGTGGATACGGGCCGCGCAGGCCCGGCAGGCCGCCCGCGAAAAGCGGCAGGAGGAGTTGCCCGACAAGGCGGCCGCCCTGGCCCGCTTCACGGCCATGAGCGACAAGGTCTACCCGGCCTTTGCCGGGGTGCTGGGCGGGCAGAAGCCCACCATCAAAGTGCGCAGCATGACCAGCCGCTGGGGCGTCTGCCATATGGCGAAGCGCCAGATCACCTTCGCGCTCCAGCTCTACAATATGCCCGAGGCGGCACAGATCTATGTGGTAGTGCATGAGTACTGCCACTTTTTGCAGCCCAACCACAGCCCGGCTTTCTGGGCCGAGGTGGCGAAGCTGATGCCGGACTGGAAAGCCCGAAGAGACTTATTAAAAGGATAACGGCCTTGCCCTCTCCGTCACCTTCGGTGACACCTCTCCCAAAGGGAGAGGCAAAAAGGCTCCCCCTTTGGGGGAGCTGGCAGACCCGAAAGGGTCTGACTGAGAGGGCAAGCCAGTAAAAAATAGGGGAGAAAATCTTTTGGAAAGCGAAAAGACCTCCGGCGGCGATAAATATTCGAAGCTCGCCGGCAATACCATCATCTTTGCCATCAGCAGCTTTTCGTCCAAGCTGCTGACGCTCATCGTCCAGCCGTTCCTGACCTACGCGATGGCCGAGATCTCCGACCTCGGCCTGTCGAAGATTTTGAGCCAGTACGCCAACCTGCTCATCCCCTTTGTGTCGATGGGCATGTCCAACGCCATCATCCGCTTCGGCCTCGACAAGGGCAACAGCGAAAAGCAGGTGTTCACCAACGGCCTGCTCACCATCCTCGGCGGCTTCGGCATCCTCGTGCTCTGCTGGCCGGTGGCGCAGTTTTTGCCCGATATGGCCCAGTACGGCCTGCTCATTTATATTTACGTCCTGATGAGCTGCCTGCGCACCCTCTGCACCCAGTTCGTGCGCAGCCGCCAGTGGAACAAGCTGGTGGCCGTGGACGGCGTGCTCTGCACCGTGGCGACCATGGCGTTTTATGTGCTCTATCTGGTGGGCTTCAAGTGGGGCGCCAACGGCTATCTGCTGGCCATCATCAGCGGCGACCTCGTGAGCGTGCTCTTCCTGATGTTCACCGGCAGGCTCTGGGATTTCATCGAGCTGAAGGGCATCAACAAGACCCTCTGGAAGCAGATGCTCCACTTCTCGCTGCCCATGATACCGGCCCAGATAAGCTTCTGGATCATCAACGCCTCCGATCTGTTCTTTGTGCGTGAGATGTGCGACGGCCTCGACGGCCACAGCGGCGACGCATGGAGCGGCCTGCTCTCCACCGGCTACTTCCTGCCCACCATCCTCACGACGCTGGGCCTTATCTTCTACGACGCATGGCAGCTGTCGGCTGTCACCGAGGAAGAGGGGAGAGCCAGGTTCTTTACCCAGATCTTCCGCACCTATTCCAGCGTGCTGTTCTGCTGTGCAGCGGGCATCATCTGGCTCTGCCGCCCGGTCATGCACATCATGAAGTCCAACTACTATTACGCATGGCACTTCGTGCCGTTCCTCGTGCTGGCGTCTACCTGCAGCTGCTTCAACCAGTTCATGAACAGCGTCTATGTCGTGAATAAGAAGTCCCAGCGCAGCATGGCCACCATGATGGCCGGTGCCATCAGCAACTGCCTCATGAACTACTTCTTCATCAAGTGGTGGGGTCCTGTGGGTGCGACCTATGCGTCCTTCCTCGGCCTCGGTCTGGTGTTCACTCTCCGCGCCATGGATGCCCACGGCATGATCGGGATGCGCGTCCACCCGGGCCGCGTCCTCGTCAACGCCGCCGCGCTGGTGTTCGAGGCTTTCGTGCTGCTGGCCGATACGCCGCTGTACGGCCTCTGGACGGGCATCATCACTGCCCTCATCATCCTGTACAACTTCTCCGGCGTCTGGGCCATGGCCCGCATCCTGCTGCCTAAAATTCTGGGCCGCCGGGGCAAGGCCCTTGTGGCTGTCGTGGATGGCTGGGCAGCCAAAAAGTAAAGAAGAAAAACAAAAAACGGGGCTGTTGCACAACAGCCCCGTTATGTTTATCAGATTTGTTTGTTCAGCCAGCCGGCGATGTCCGCAAACACCTCGGCTTTGTTCGTCTCCACCAGCAGCTCGTGGCGGGCGCCGGGGTAGAACTTCGACTCGATGTTCCCGACACCGGCGTCCCGGAGACTCTGGATGGCCCGCCGGACTCCGGCGGTGCGCTCGCCCACAGGGTCGGCGTCACCGGCGAGGAAGAGAAGGGGCAGGTCCTTCGGCACCCCGGCCAGAACGGCGGGGTCGTACAGCCGCAGGATGCCTGTGAACATGCTGTAGTAGGCGTTCAGGGTGAAGGTGAACATGCAGCGCTCGTCGGCGCGGTACTTGTCCACTTCGGCCTGATCACGATTGAGCCAGTCCTGAGACGTGCGGCCCTCGAGACCCCTGTTGTAGCCGAGGAAGGAGAGGCGTGCCACCAGCTTGCTGCGGTGCTCCCAGCCGAAAAAGACGGCCAGCACCCGGCAGAGCGCCCGGGCCGTGGCGACCAGCGCTTTGGGCTGGAAGCCGGTACCCATGATGATGGCTCCGTCAAGCTCACCGCCCCACTCGCAGAGGTACTGCCGGGCGTAGAACGAGCCCATGCTGTGGCCCAGCAGAAAATAGGGAACGCCGGGATAGAGCTGCTTCGTCAGCGCAGTGACAGCGTGGAGGTCGTCGAGGACGGCGCGGTTGCCGTCGGGCTGGGCGAAATAGCCGTAATCCGCCCTGGTGCGGATGGAGCCGCCGTGGCCCAGATGGTCGTGGCCGGTGACGAGGATGCCCCGGGCGGCCAGATACTCGGCCAGAGGCTTGTACCGGTCGATGAACTCCACCATGCCGTGGGAGAGCTGCAGGATGGCCCGCACCTCACCCTCCGGCACACAGCGGAATGCATGGAGCGTCCGGCCCGGTACGCAGGAGGGCAGGGTGAAGTCGATCATCTGACTCATGTGATTCTCCTTTTCCGTTTACAGCGCAGCGATCTTGGCCCGGCAGGCGGGGCAGATGCAGTAACCCTCATACTGGGCCATGTCGGCCGCCAGCTCGCCGCAGAAATCGCAGCTGCCGGCGGGACGATGCTTTTTGAGGATGATCTGATCGCCCTCCACGAAGATCTCGAGCTTCGAGTCCTTGTCGATGTGCATATTGGTGCGCAGCTCCTTGGGGAGGACGATGCGGCCCAGAGAATCGATGCCCCGAACGATGCCAGTTGTTTTCATATTCATTTCTCCTTTTCAGTGTGTCCAGAAAGATGGCAGAATGAGCGTCTTTTACGCCGACACAACGCAAAAAATGTTCCCGTGCAGGAAAAACAGGAAAATTCTGTCAACTTGTTCCTGTTCAGTATACAAAAAGTTGAGTCATTCGTCAATCTAAACGGGCAGATTCGACAAAAACTTCTCAAAAAAGCAAAGAGGGGCGGCCAAGGCCGCTCCTCTTTACGGTCTCCGTTGACAAACAGGGCCGGAGAGGGTAAACTTAGGCAGAGATATTTGCAATTCATTTGCCTATGATAGATTATAGCAGTTTGCGTTTTTCATGCACAAGCAGCATCCGCAAACTGCATATCGCCAATATGCTGTTTTGATAGGCACTATTTTTGAAAATTGCGATAAAAGGAGAAATCATTATGCCGAACAATCATATCCGCACCCGTTTTGCTCCCTCGCCTACGGGTTATATGCACGTTGGCAACCTGCGCACGGCCCTGTACACCTACCTGATGGCCAAGCACGATGACGGCACCTTCATCCTCCGCATCGAGGACACCGACCAGGGCCGCTACGTGGAGGGCGCTGTGGATGTCATCTACAACACCCTGCGGGAGACCGGCCTGCTGTGGGACGAAGGCCCGGACATCGGCGGCCCCGTCGGCCCCTACGTCCAGAGCGAGCGCATGGGGATGTTCAAGCAGTATGCCGAGCAGCTGGTGGCTGAGGGCAAGGCCTATTACTGCTTCTGCACCGAGGAGCGTCTGGAAGCCCTCCACGCCGAGCAGCGCGCCCACGGTGAGATGACCCACTACGATGGCTGCTGCCGCGACCTGCCCAGGGAAGAGGTGGAAAAGCGCCTCGCCGCCGGTGAGCCTTACGTCATCCGCCAGAAGATCCCCCGCGAGGGCGTGACCGGCTTCGACGATATGGTCTACGGCCATATCGAGGTCAACAACAGCGAGATGGACGACCAGATCCTCATCAAGACCGACGGTATGCCCACCTACAACTTCGCAAATGTCGTGGACGACCACCTCATGGGCATCACCCACGTCATCCGCGGCAGCGAGTATCTGTCCTCCACCCCGAAGTATAACCTGCTGTACCGGGCTTTCGGCTGGAACATCCCCAACTACATCCACTGCCCGCCGGTCATGAAGGACGCTCAGAACAAGCTGTCCAAGCGCAACGGCGACGCCAGCTATCAGGATCTTGTTGCAAAGGGCTACCTGACCGAGGCGATCCTGAACTACATCTGCCTGCTGGGCTGGAGCCCCAAGGGCGAGTACGCCGAGCAGGAGATCTTCTCGCTGGCTGATCTGGTCAGGATCTGGACGCCGGACGGCATCTCCAAGTCTCCCGCCATCTTCGACCCTCTCAAGCTGCGGGCCATCAACGCCGAGTATATCCGCCGCCTGTCCCCCGAGGAGTTCCTCGCCAAGGCCGAGCCCTGGATCGACAGCGCCGTCCATACCCCCATCAACAAGAAGCTGCTCTGTGCAAACCTGCAGCCCCGCTGCGAGGTCCTGGGCGAGATCCCCGAGCAGCTGGACTTCTTCGACGCCATGCCCGAGTATGACGTGAGCCTCTACGCCAACAAGAAGCAGAAGACCACCCCTGAGTCCGCAAAGGAGGCACTGGAAGCCCTGCTGCCCGTGCTGAGCGACGAGGCACTGGACTTCAATGACCGTGACACCGTCTTCGACGCCTGCAAGGCCAAGGCCGAGGAGCTGGGCAAGAAGAATGGCTGGCTGCTCTACCCGCTGGGCATCGCCCTCTCCGGCAAGCAGCGCACCCCCGGCGGCGGCACCGACCTCGCCTGCATGATGGGCCGCGAAACGACCCTCGGGCGGGTGAAGGCCGCTATCGAGAAGCTGAATGGCTAAGCCGCTTTTTGGCGAAGCACACTACTTCTGCTGAGATTTTATCCCATCCCATCACCCCGCCAAAAACTGCGCGCGCCCTGCGCTACAGTATACGCAGAAGGCGCGGGAAACAGAACAGCACAGCGTGATATTGCAAAAGATCCCCGCCGGAAAGCGGGGATTTTTTCATGCAGGTATCTTTTCGGACGATACAGCTCACAGACGGGAAAAAGCGGGTGAACGGTGCGCTCCGGGCGCGGGCGGCAGTGCGGCCCGCCCTGCGGCAGGGGAGCGCGTTCCTGCTGGGGCTGGCCGGAGGCTGGGCCGTGCTGTACGGTGCGCTGATGCCTTTCGGGCTGGGGCTGACGCTGGGCTTTGCGGAGGACTGCTTCGCCGTGGGGGCTGCCGGGGCCGCACTGGGGGTGCTGGCCCGGAGCTTCGGAACGCTGACCGTGGAGAGCGTCTGCCTGCTCTGCGCGCTGGGTGCGGCGGTAGCGGCACGGTGGCTCTGGCCCGGCCGATTCGTCCCGGCGGTGGCGGCGGGCTGCGGCACACTGGTGGGAAGCGCAGTCTGCTTCGCGGCGGGGGAGGAAAACGGCGTTCAGACCATCCTGTTCTGCGGCGGCGACGCCCTGCTGGCAGCAGCGGCGGGATACGGCCTGCGGCGCTTCCCGCCCGAAAAACCGGGCATGGGCAGCCTGATCTTGTCTGCCGCTGTGGCCGCCGCACTGGGCGGGATGAGCTTTGGCTTCTTCCTGCCCGGGGTGATGGCCTGTGCGGCGGCAGAGCTGGCCCTCTGCTGCAAGGGCCTGCCGCTGGAGGCATTGGCTTTCAGCGGGGTGACGGGTGCGGCTCTGGCCGCGTCAGACCCGGCCCTTGCGCCTGCCGCCGCCGGGCTTGCCTGTGGGTGTGCCGCTGCGGCGGTGCTTGCCCCGGCGCGACGGGTGGAGGGGCTTGCGGCCTATGTGGGCGGCTGTGTGGCAGGGGTGCTCTGCGTCCAGCCGCTGGCGGGGGCGTTCAGCTTTCTGCTCAGCGCCGGGGCGGGTGCGGGGCTCTGCGCCCTGCTGCCCGCGGGCTGGCTGATGCCCGCCCTCAAAGAGGACGACCCGCCCGGCGACGAGCGGCCGCGCCTCTCTGCCGCCGCGACCCGGCTGGAAGCGGTGGCCGAAAGCCTCTCCTCGCTGGCGGAGACGGTGAACGAGGTGTACGACGCTTTTCCACGCCGGTGCGAGGGGTTCCGCTGGGTCATCGACAACATCCACGACGGCCTTTGCGCCAACTGCGGACGGCGGGAAGTCTGCTGGAAGCAGGAGCACGCCTCCACCCTGGAAGGAATGGAGGCTCTGCGCCCCATTCTGGAAGAAAAAGGCCATCTGGAAGCGGCGCTTCTGCCCGGTCAGCTGGCGCGGTGCATCCACCCGGCGGCGCTCTGCGCGGCGGGGGACAAGGCGTTTGCACTCTACCGCAGCCGCCGGGAGGCCCGCGTCCACTCCGAGGCCATGCGGACGGCCCTCACGGAGCAGTACAGCGCCGTGGCCGATGCACTGGGCGTCCTCAGCGAACAGCTGGGCCGTCCCGGAAGCCCGGAGCCCTACAAGTCTGGCCGGGTGTCGGCGCTGTTCGCTCAGCTGGGGACGCCGCCGCTGGAATGTGCTGTGACGCTGGACGATTTGGGCCGCACCCGGGCGGCGGTGACGCTGCCCCGCACCCGCTTCAATGAAAAAGAGCTGGCCGCTCTGGCCGGGGAGGTGGGGCGCATCTGCCGCCGCAGCCTCGAGCCGCCGCAGGTGCTCTCCTGCAAGGGGATGACCACCCTGCTCTTTGCCGAAAAGCCCCTGCTCCGGGCCGTATTCGGGACGGCGGGCGCGGCGGCGCGGGGCGAGATCTCCGGCGACGCGGTCCAGCAGTTCTGCAGTGCGGCGGCGGCCCAGATGATACTCTGCGACGGCATGGGGACCGGACGTCCGGCGGCAGTAGACGGCAGCCTTGCCGCAGAGCTGACGGCACGCCTGCTCAAAGCGGGCTTTACCGCAGAGTTGGCGGCACGGCTCGTGAACGTGGCGCTGGCCCTCAAGAGCGACGAGGAGAGCGGCGCGACCCTCGACCTCGTGAGCGTAGACCTCTATACCGGCACAGCCCGGCTCTTCAAGGCCGGTGCGGCCCCGGGCTTCCTCGTGCATGGGGGCAAGGCCCGGGCTGTGGGCGAAGCCAGCCTGCCGATGGGCATCCTCGGCGGCGTCAGCGGACAGAGCCGGGTGGTGCATCTGGCGGCGGGGGACTATGTGGTGCTGGTGTCGGACGGCCTCCTGGTGGACGGCCCCGGCTGGGTGATGCAGCAGCTGGAACTCTCCGCTGCCAAGGCAGAACAGCCCGACGTTCTGGCGAAAAAGCTGGTGGAAGCCGCCCGCGCCCGGGCCGTCCAGCGGGGCCGTCCCGACGACATTACCGCCGCTGTTCTCCGGCTCGAAAACAGCTGAGTTGCTTTTTAGGCGGCGAGAGGGTATACTTGTCAGTATCTGGAACGATCATAGGAGAAACATATATGCTGACAGTTACAGTTGCACAGGACGGCAGCGGCGACTTCGCGTCCATCGCGGAGGCGGTGCTGGCTGTACCCTATGAGGAGGAAGCACTGGTGCAGGTCGGCCCCGGCATTTACCGGGAAAAGCTGGTCTGCGAAAAGCGCTGCATCACCCTGCGGGGGGCGGGTGCAGATAAGACGAAACTCGTGTGGGGTGACGGCGGCAGGCTGCCCCACAAGGACGGGCGGCCCACCCATACCTTCCGCAGCTACACCGCCTTTTTCAGCGGCGAAACGCTCTGCGTGGAGGAGATGACGATCGAAAACGACGCCGGCCCGGGCGCGAAAGCCGGGCAGGCCGTCGCGGCCTATGTGGACAGCACCCGGGCGGTGTTCCGCCGGGTCAAGCTGCTGGGCAGTCAGGATACGCTCTTCTGCGCCCCGCTGCCCGAAAAGGAGCGGGAGAAGGACGGCTTTCTCGGCCCGCGCGGTCTTGCGCCCCGCAAACCGACCGCCCAGTACTACACCGACTGTGAGATCGCGGGCGACATTGATTTCATCTTCGGCGGCGGCGACGCCCTCTTCGAAAACTGCGTCATCCGCACGGTGGACAACCACATCCCTCACAGCTATGTCACAGCTCCTTCGGGCAAAGCCGATGGACTGGGCTTTGTGTTCTGGAACTGCGATTTCGTCTCCGACTGCCCGCCGGGCAGCGTCTATCTGGGGCGTCCGTGGCGTCCCGAGGGCAAGACGGCGGTGCTGGGCTGCTGTCTCGGCGCCCACATCGCGCCGGAAGGGTTTATCGCATGGAATGACCGCACCGATACCGGCCTTGCCAGCTTTGCGGAAGCTGGCAGCACCGGCCCGGGCGCAGCAGAGCGCCCGGCGTGGGTGAAACGGCTTTCCGGGCCGGAGGCGGCGGAACTGCTGGCCCGCGCCCGCACCCTCTGCCGACCGAAGACCAACTGAGGATGTAACAAATGAAAAAACTGCCGAATTTTGTAAAGTGGCTCATCATTGCCGTGGTGCTGGCCGCAATGGCCGCGATGATGGCGGCCGTGAACGACCGCGCCTCCCGGGTGGAGATGCCCATGCCGGACAACAGCCTGGGCATCTATCGCCAGACGCCTGCCACTGGAAAGTGAATCAGAAAAACGAAACGGGACTGCTGGAAAGCAGTCCCGTTTTTGCATGATACCGCCGCCTCCCGCATATGCTGTACGGACAAATCTGAATGGGTGGGAGGCAAGGGTATGTTTGTGGTCACACTGAGTAAGGCAAGCGTCAAGAAGCTGGGCGTGGGGGCGATGTGCTGTGCGCTGGTGGTGTTCAGTGCCATGCTGGGACGGTACATCAGCACCCGCTCGGTGGCTGTCGCGGCGGCAAGCAATAAAATCGAGAGTGCGCAGGACATCCAGACCTGGTTCACGGGCTACGGGCTGGACGTGGACGGCGCGTCCATCACCGCCGATAAGGTCAAGATCCCCCGCAAGTGGGACGACAGCTTTTCGGCCTTTAACGGGGTGGTGCAGCAGAGCGGCATGGACCTGGCCCGCTACAAGGGCAAGACGGTGGAGAAGTGGACGGCGCTCATCCCGGCGGCCAGCCGGGGCGATGTGAGCAGCTACGGCGTGCTGCTGGTCTACAAGAAAAAGGCCGTGGGTGCGTATCTGTTGGAAAAGCCCTCCGGCACCGTCACCGGGCTGAAAGACGCCCAGACCGCGATGGCCCTGCAGGAGGCCGAACAGGTGTCCGGCGAGGACTTCAGCGGCGACTGGGGAGAGCGCCACGACGGCGAGCTGGGCGCGGAGGGGCAGGCCCAGCAGACCTCGGGCGAAGATTTCAGCGGGGACTGGGGCGAGCGCCACGACGGCGAGCTGGGCGCAGAGGGTCAGGCCCAGCAGACTTCCGGCGAAGATTTCAGCGGCGACTGGGGAGAGCGCCACGACGGCGAGCTGGGCGCAGAGGGTCAGGCCCAGCAGACCTCCGGCGAGCCGGACGCTGCACAGGAGCAGCCCGTGCAGTACACCGACCTGCCGCTGGACGCCGAGGGATACCCCGTCGAATAACCGTCATTCTGTACAAAAAAGTGCGATGAAACAGAAAAATTGTGCAGTAGTGGTATTTTTGCAGAAAGATTCTGTTCAATGTTACTAAAATTTTTGATAAAAAATCGGCAATATGAAAGGGTGAAAAAAGAACGACTAAGGTTTATAATAAAGGTAGACATCCGGCAGCCGGAAGGTTCGAGTGCTGCGTCCCGAGGGGCAGGGTGAGCTGCCCAGGAGGACCGGATGAAGTAAGGAGAAAATGATCATGAAGGAATTCCAGTATACCGTTAAGGATGCCTGCGGCATCCACGCCCGTCCCGCCGGTCTGCTCGTCAAGGTGGCCAAGGGCTTTGCCAGCACCGCCACCCTCGAAAAGGGCGGCAAGACCTGCGACCTGCGCAAGCTGATGGCCCTGATGGGCATGGGCGTCAAGCAGGGCGACACCGTCACCATCAAGGTGGAGGGCGATGACGAAGCCGCCTGCGCCGAAGCTATCCAGAACTTCCTGAGCGAGAACGTCTGATCGCCCAGCGTGATGAGAAGCCCTTGCGGGGAATGTCCTGCGGGGGCTTTTTGTTACGGAACACAAAACAGCAAGAATAAGGAGAAATTGCGATGCAGGTAGGTACCGGTAGAAGCATCCTGAATGGCATTGCCATCGGAAAGCTGAAGATCTATAAGAAAAAAGATACCGTCATCTCTGCCGCCGAAGTGGCCGACACCGCCGCTGAAGTGGCCCGTTTTGAGGACGCCCGCGCCAAGGCCATCGACCAGCAGACCGCTCTGTACGAGAAGGCTCTGGCCGAGGCCGGCGAGGACATCGCCGAGGTGTTCAACATCCACGCCATGATGCTGGATGACGACGACTTCGTGGACGCCATCAAGGAGATCATCAACGGCCAGCACAAGTGCGCTGAGTACGCCGTCAAGACCGCCGGCGACAATCAGGCCGCCGTCTTCGCCGCCATGGATGACCCCTATTTGCAGGCCCGCAGCGCCGACGTCATCGACATTGCACAGGCCATCCTCGACATTTTGCAGGGCGTGGACAACGCCACCCTGCAGGGGACGGAGCCCAGCATCCTCGTGGCCGAGGACCTGGCCCCGTCCGAGACGGTCCGCATGGACAAGAGCCTGCTGCTGGGCTTCATCACCCGGGAGGGCAGCTCCAACAGCCACACCGCCATCCTCGCCCGCAGCATGAACATCCCCGCCCTTATCCAGTGCAAGGTCATCCAGGACGACTGGGACGGCAAGATGGCGGTCGTGGACGGCTACAACGCCTGTGTCTACGTTGACCCCACCCCCGACCTGCTCAAGAGCCTGAAAAAGCGCCAGCAGGAAGACCAGAAAAAGCAGGCCCTGCTGCAGGAGCTGAAGGGAAAGTCCAACACCACCCTCGACGGCAAGACCATCAACGTCTTTGCCAACATCGGCGGCATGAGCGACGTGGGCGCTGTGCAGCAGAACGACGCCGACGGCGTCGGCCTCTTCCGCACCGAGTTCGTCTACCTCAACTGCAAGGACTTCCCGACGGAGGACTACCAGTTTGAGGCATACAAGCAGGTGCTCGAGAGCCTTGCACCCCGCAAGGTGGTCGTCCGCACCTGCGACATCGGCGCAGACAAGACTGTGGACTACATGAAGCTGGACCACGAGGAAAACCCCGCGCTGGGCTACCGCGCCATCCGCATCTGCCTGACCCGGAAGGACTTCTTCAAGACCCAGCTGCGCGCCCTGCTCCGCGCTTCCGCTTACGGCAACATGAGCGTCATGTTCCCCATGATCACCAGCCTGCGGGAGCTGCAGGACGCCAAGGCCGTGCTGGATGAGTGCCGCGCGGAACTGCGGGCTGAGGGCAAGAAGTTCGACGAGAAGCTGGAGGTCGGCACCATGATCGAGACGCCCGCCGCTGTCCTCATCGCCGACGAGCTGGCCGAGGAGTGCGACTTCTTCTCCATCGGCACCAACGATCTGACCCAGTACACCTGCGCTCTGGACCGCCAGAACGCAAAGCTGGAGCCCTTCTTCAACCCGCACCACCCCGCCGTGCTCCGGGCCATCAAGATGACCATCGACGCGGGCCACCGCCACGGCATCTGGGTGGGCATCTGCGGCGAGCTGGGCGCAGACACCGCCCTCACCGAGACGTTCCTGCGGATGGGCGTGGACGAGCTGTCCATGAACGCCAAGAGCGTGCTGCCCGTGCGCAAGATCATCCGCAGCATCGACCTGAGCAAGCCTTCCGATAAGTAAGGAGCGCTTGGCCTCCAAAACGCCGCCCCCGGCAGGGAACTTCCCCGCCGGGGGCTTTGCATACCCGAAAAATTTTACCGAAATACTTCAAAACCATAAAGTGCAGTGCTATACTGGTAGCATCGAAATACCTGCTGAGAGGGAATTTTATGACACAACTGCTCATCCGCCTGTTCGTCCGGCACCCGGACGATACCAAGAACGCCGCCGTCCGCACGGCCTACGGCAATCTGGCCAGCCTCGTGGGCATGGCCTGCAATCTCCTGCTCTGTCTGGGCAAGCTGGCGGCGGGGACGCTGTTCGGCTCCATCGCCATCATGGCCGACGCCCTGAACAACCTTTCGGACGCCTCGTCCAACGTGGTGAGCCTCGTGGGCTTCCGTCTGGCGGCCAAAGGCCCGGACGAAAAGCACCCCTACGGCCACGCCCGGTATGAGTATCTGGCGGGCCTCGTGGTCTGCGTCACCATCCTCGCCATCGGGCTTTCGCTGCTGAAAGAATCCGCGCTCAAAGTGCTGCATCCGACGGCAGTGGTGTTCAGCTGGCTCAGTGTGGGGGTGCTGGCGGCGTCCATCGGCGTCAAGCTCTGGATGAGCCGCTTCAATAAGACCATCGGCCAGCGCATCAACTCCGAGACCCTGATGGCCACCGCCGCCGACAGCCGGAACGATGTGCTGACCACCAGCGCCGTGCTCCTGTCCACCGTCCTCTCCCACCTGACGGGCTGGGACGTGCTGGACGGCCTCATGGGCGTGGCCGTGGCGGCGTTCATCCTCTGGTCGGGCTGGGGGCTTATGATGGACACCCTCAGCCCCCTGCTGGGCGAGAGCCCCTCGCCGGAGCTGGTGGAGCACATCGAGCACACCGTCATGAGCTACCCGGGGGTGCTGGGCGTCCACGATCTGATGGTCCACGACTACGGCCCGGGGCATCAGTTCGCCTCGCTCCACATCGAGTTCCCCGCCGAGGCCGACCCGCTGGAAGCCCACGACATCATCGACAACATCGAGCGGGATTTTCTGAAAAAAGACCACTTACAGGTCACCATCCACTACGACCCCATTGTGACGTCGGACGCCGCCGTAGGCATCCTGCGGAGCCGTTTGATGGAAAAAGCCCGCCAGATGGACCCTCGTCTGTCCATCCATGATCTGCGCATCGTGCCGGGGGACAGCCACACCAACGTGCTGTTCGACCTCGTGTTCCCGGCGGGCTACACCGGCGACAAGGACGCGCGGCTGGCCGAGATGTGCAATTTCGTCAAGGAGCAGGACCCGGGATACTGCTGTATGGTGAAGGTGGAGCAGAGCTATGCTTCTGCCCTGCCGGAAGAGGATCAATAAGAAAAAGAGGGAAAGTATTATGCTGAACGAGACTTACCGCGCCATGCTGGGCCACAAGAGCGTCATCCGCGAGACTTTCATGTACGGCAAACAGCGCGCCGCCGAGATAGGCTGTGAGAACGTGTTCGACTACTCGCTGGGCAACCCCAGCGTCCCCTGCCCGGACAAGTTCACCAAAGCCATGCAGACCCTGCTGGCCAAGGAAGAGCCTGTCGCCCTCCACGGCTACTGCCCCAGTCAGGGCGACCCGGGCTTCCGCACCGCCGTTGCGGCCCATCTGGCAAAGACCTTCGGCCTGCCCTATGAGCAGAAGGATATTTTCCCCACCACCGGTGCGGCGGGCGCTATCGCCCACGCCATCCGCGCTGTGACCAAGCCCGGCGACGAGGTGCTGACCTTCGCCCCCTGCTTCCCCGAGTACGGCCCCTATGTGGAAGGGACCGGCGCTGTGCTGAAGGTCGTGCCGCCTCAGGCACCGGCGTTCCAGCCGAATCTCGACGCCTTTGAAGAGATGCTGACCGAGAACGTCACCTGCGTCCTCATCAACACCCCGAACAACCCCACCGGCGTCGTCTACTCCGCCGAGACCCTGAGCCGTCTGGCCGACATCCTGACCGAGAAGAGCAAGGCTTTCGGCCACAACATCTTCCTCGTCAGCGACGAGCCCTACCGTGACATCGCCTTCGACGGCAAAAAGGTGCCGTATCCGGCAGCGTTCTACCCCCACACCCTGACCTGCTTCTCCTTCTCCAAGAGCCTGAGCCTGCCCGGCGAACGTCTGGGCTATGTGGCCGTCCGGCCCGGCTGCCAGGGCGAAGACGTGCTGGTGGACATGATGGCCCAGATCTCCCGCTTCACCGGCCACAACTGCCCGCCCAGCATCATCCAGAAAGCCACTGCAGAGTGCCTCGACGTCACCAGCGATCTGTCCGTCTACGAGACGAACATGAACCTGCTGTACGACAAGCTCACCGAGCTGGGCTTTGAGGTGGAGCGCCCCGGCGGTACATTTTATATCTTCCCGAAGGCGCTGGAAGAGGACGCCAACGCCTTCTGCCTCAAGGCCCGGGAGTTCGATCTGCTGCTGGTCCCCAGCGACACCTTCGGCGTCAAGGGCTATGTCCGCTTTGCCTACTGCATCGACACCGAGAAGGTGAAGCGCAGTCTGCCCGCACTGGAAAAGCTGGCCGCAGCCTATCGATGATCGTGAGGTGATGTCATGCATCCGCTCCCCGAATATCCCCGCCCGAGCATGCGCCGGGACAGCTACGTCAACCTGAACGGCCCGTGGGACTACGCCATCACCCAGAGCTCAGAGTTCCCGGCAAAGTGGGACGGCGCTATCCTCGTACCCTATTCGCCCGAGGCGAAAGCCTCCGGCGTGAGCCGGACACTGCAGCCCGGCCAGTGGCTCCACTATCACCGCACCTTCACGCCCCCGGCGGGGGAGGGCGGGCGCGTCCTGCTCCACTTCGGGGCGGTGGACTACGCCTGCGCGGTGGAGGTCAATGGCCGTCTGGCCGGGGGACACCGGGGCGGCTACTGGCCCTTCACGCTGGACATCACCAATCTGCTCCGCCCGCAGGGCCGCAACACCCTCTGGGTGGCGGTGCAGGACCCAACCGGCACCGGCACGCAGGCGAGAGGCAAGCAGACCCTCCGGCCCGGCGGGATGTTCTACCCGGCCCAGAGCGGCATCTGGCAGACGGTGTGGCTGGAGCGGGTGCCGGAAAATTACATTGATACGCTGACCGTCACCCCGGACTACGACGCCCGGACGGTGACGGTGAAAGTCCACACTGCAAAGCCCGGCGGCGCGGTGAACCTCTGGGCCGTGGTGCGGGCCGGCGGCGTGACCATCGCCGAGGACTGGGGCAGCGACGAGGCCGACCGGGACGGCGAAGTGACCCTGAACATCGCCGAAGAGCATTTCTTCCCGTGGAGCCCCGACAGCCCCTTCCTCTACGATTTGACCGTCGGCACGACCCAGGGCGAAGAAGAGGGCTTCGACACCGTCCACAGCTATTTCGCCCTCCGCAAGTGGGAGTGCAAAGAGGATGCAAAGGGCATCCGGCGGTTTTTCCTGAACGGCAGGCCCGTCCTGCTCAACGGTCTGCTGGACCAGGGCTATTGGGCCGACGGCCTCTACACCCCGCCCTCCGACGCCGCCGTGGAGCACGAACTGCACACCGTGCGGGAGCTGGGCTTCAACCTGCTGCGCAAGCACGCCAAAATCGAGCCGGAGCGCTGGTACTACCACTGCGATAAGCTGGGCATCATCGTCTGGCAGGACATGGTCAACGGCGGCGGGGCCTACCCGATGTGGTACGTCACCTACCTGACCAACGCCTTACAGCCCCTGATGCGCCGCGCCCCGGACGGGAAGCTGCTGTGGGGCTTTCTGGGCCGGGGCAGCGCCCACAGCCGGGAGGAGTACGCCCGGGAGCTGGCCGACACGGTAGCCGCGCTGGGTCGGCACCCCTGCATCGGGTGCTGGGTGCCGTTCAACGAGGGGTGGGGGCAGTTCGACGCGCGGAAAGCCACCGAGACCCTCCGCGCCCTCGACCCCTCCCGTCCGGTGGACGAGGCCAGCGGCTGGTTCGACCGGGGCGGGGGAGATGTGCATTCCATCCACAACTACTTCTATCCGCTCCGCATCCGCCCGAATGTGCGCACGGTGGCCCTCAGCGAGTACGGCGGCATTGCATGGCCCATGCCCGGCCATGAGCCGCCCCGGAAGACCTACGGCTACGGCACGGCCAGAAGCCGGGCAGAGCTGACCGAGCGCTACTGCGATTTGCAGCGCAAGACGGTGCTCCCGCAGCTGAAAAAGGGCCTGTCGGCGCTGGTGTACACCCAGCTGACCGACGTGGAGGACGAGGTGAACGGCCTGTTCACCTATGACCGTACAGCCATCAAACCCGATGCCGCCGCCGTCCGCGCCGTCAACGAGGCACTGGAAGCGGAGTTTGAAAAGGCAGTAAAAGCATGAACGGGCTCTCGGCCATTTGTCCCTGCGCGGGCAGAGCATTTTGCTGTTTTTCACGGCTCCTGATTGGCTAAAATGTCGAAAATAATACCATATATTGACAATCCTGTAAAAATGCACTATACTGAACCCATCGAGGCAGACCACAAAGTCCTTGTATATGAAAATGTTCAGGATAACAGCATGTTTGCGATATGCAATTCAACGCTGCTGCTGTTGCGTTAAAAAGTTGAATTGCTATAAAACAGGTATTACAGGCACACGGCCTGTAATGATAAACATTATATGTTCGCGCATGTAGTGATTTATCTCACATAGTCTGAGGGCGAGGTTCCGCAAGGGACCTCGCCCTTGGGCTTTTTATAGGCGCAGGGCTATTGACATTGGAGAGCGATTCCTCTATAATCGAGGTGCAGACCAGTCGAAGAGGCATGGACTGGAAAATTATGGGAACTAAAAATGCAAAAACTACCCATTCTGAGATGCTCTAAAAGGCGAAAATAACGCCGAAATATAAGAAAAATGATGCATCTGCATTGTTTTCGAGAGAATGGATAAAAACGTCGGATTGCATCAGAATGCGTTAGAAAATGTCGGGCCGCCCGCCACAGCCTGAGAAGGCCGAAGCGGGACCTGAAAAGCAGTATGAGTACAGAAAAGCTCCGGGAATCAACAGATCCCCGGAGCTTTTGTATTATTTTTAAGGAAAATTACTGTTCGTTCTTGATTTTGGAAGCCGGCATCTTCTTCATGGCGGCAGAATCCAGAGCGTGGGGCAGCTGGGCGCCATAGGACTGAAGGCTGTCCTGCAGCTCGCCGCTCTTCATGTCGGAGAGGGCCTGTGCGCGGAGGCTGTCCAGCGTGTCAGCGTCCAGCGGGTCGAGACGGACGAGCATCATCAGCGCATAGCTGGAATACTGCACGGCGGCGGCCTCGCCGGGCTTGAGGGCGCGGACGGCGTCGGCGGAGCCTTCCTCGGAGAAGGTGGAATCGATGTTGTCAGAACCCAGCAGGGCAGTGGAGAGGGAAGAAGCGTCGGAAGAGGGCTCACCGTCCAGCACAGCGTAGATGTCGGGCAGGGCAGCGGCGACGGCGGCGCTGAAAGCGGAGGTCTGGGCGCTGGCCCCATCGGGGATGGCCGCGTTGCAGCTCTCGGCGGCGGTCTGGGCCAGCTCGAGCATCTGGGCGCTCTGGGCGTCATCAGCAAAAGCGAAGGTGCTGGTGTTGTAGAGCGGAACGACCACATAGCGGATGTAGACCATCTCGTCCTCGAGGTGGCTGGTCAGCTCTGCGTCGGAGACGGGGGTCTCGCCGTCGGTGCCGTAGCACATCTCGAGCAGGTCGTTGCTCTTGATGAGGATGCGCTCAAACCGCTTGAGGGTGTCGAGGCCGATGCCGTTGGCCTTGTAGAGGTCGCCGTTCTGCTCCATCAGCTGGGAGGCGTAGCTGTCGGCCTGGGTCTCCTCGTCGAGGGTCAGAACGCCGCCCAGCTCATCGAAACGGGTCTCGATGGCGGCGTAGGACTCGAGGTTCTCGAGGGTCTTCTGGGCCACATAGTCGCTGACCACGGCGGTCTCGCCGGTGGCGTCATCGACGGTGATGGTGGCCTTGAGGAAGCTGGACACCTTGGTGGCGTCCTGGTCGTCGGAAGCGAGGTCGGCGGCGGTCTGGTAGGCATCGAACTGGGCCAGCAGATAGAGGCCGGAAGAGATGTCCACGTTGCCGATGGTGCCTACAGAATCCGGGGTGGAGAGGCTGCAGCCCACGAGGCCGACGGCCAGAGCGAGGGCGCAGACGAGCGCGATGAGTTTCTTCTTCATAAGTGTACTCCTAGTGAAATTTATTTTTTGCCGGTGTTTTCTTCCGGCGGGGCAGCAAGGATGTCGGCCATCGCCTTGAGGATGCTTTGCAGCAGTTCCAGCGGCTTTTCGTCGGGTTGGAGAGTCACCGAGAGGTAGGGCTTGGTGCCGGCTCCTGCCGTCACCCGGCCATTGAAAGCGATGAGCAGGCCGCGTATCATGGCCACGTCCAGCGTCTCCACCTGTAACAGCAGGATGTCCTTCTTCTGGGTGACTTCGTAGACGCCCACGGCGGCGGCCTGGACCCGCACCAGCGAGACGTTCACGAGGTCACTGACGGAGGGCGGCGGGTCGCCGTAGCGGTCGATGAGTTCGTCCAGCACGTCGGCGGCGTCCTCGGGGGTCTGGATGGCGGCGATGCGCTTGTAGGCCTCGATGCGGCCCGGGCCGTCGGCGATATACTTCTCCGGGATGAAGGCGTCCACCCGCAGGTCCACGAGGCATTCGCTCTTGTCCCGCTGGATGGGCTCGCCCTTGGCCCGGGCGATGGCCTGACCCAGCATCTTGACGTAAAGGTCATAGCCCACGGCCTCCATGTGGCCGTGCTGGCTGTGGCCCAGCAGACTGCCCGCGCCGCGAATTTGTAAGTCGCGCATGGCGATGCGGAAGCCGGAGCCGAAGGCTGTGAACTCCCGGATGGCGGAAAGCCGCTTCTGGGCGATGTCGGTGAGGGTCTTGTCCCGCCGGAAAGTGAAGTAGGCGTAGGCTTTCCGGCCCGAGCGGCCCACGCGGCCCCGGATCTGGTACAGCTGGGCCAGACCCATCCGGTCGGCGTCCTCGATGATGAGGGTGTTGCAGTTGCGCACGTCAATGCCCGTCTCGATGAGGGTGGTGCAGACGAGGATGTCGATCTCGCCGTTCAGCAGATGCTGCCAGACAGGGTTCAGCTCTTCCTCGGTCATCTTGCCGTGGGCGATGCCCACCCGCGCTCCCGGCACCATCTGGCTGACATGGGCGGCGCAGGACTCGATGTTGTCCACCCGGTTGTGCAGGTAGTAGACCTGACCGCCCCGGGCCAGCTCCTTCTTCATGGCTTCGGCGAGGATGACGTCATTGTATTCCAACACGAACGTCTCCACCGGCTGGCGCTCGATGGGCGGCTGCTCGATGGTGGAGAGGTCGCGGATGCCGCTCATGGCCATGTTCAGGGTGCGGGGGATGGGGGTGGCCGAGAGGGTCAGCATGTCCACGCCGATGAAGTTCTCTTTCAGCTTCTCCTTGTGCTTGACGCCGAAACGCTGCTCCTCGTCGATGATGACAAGGCCCAGGTCGTGGAACCGGACGTCCTTGGAGAGGAGGCGGTGGGTGCCGATGACGATGTCCACGCTGCCGGCCTGCAGGCCCCGCAGGGTCTCTTTCTGCTGTTTGGCGGTGCGGAAGCGGGAGAGCAGCCCGACTTTCACCGGGAACGCCTCCATGCGGGAGATGATGCTGTTGTAGTGCTGCCACGCCAGCAGGGTGGTGGGGGCCAGAATGGCGCACTGCTTGCCGCCCATGACGCACTTGAAGGCCGCGCGGAAGGCGACCTCTGTTTTACCGACGCCCACGTCGCCGCAGAGCAGGCGGTCCATGGGCCAGCCCTTTTCCATGTCCTTCTTGATCTCGGCGGTGGCGGTGAGCTGGTCGTCCGTCTCGTCGTACTCGAAGCGGGACTCGAAATCGCTCTGCCACTCGCCGTCGGCGGGGAAGGCGTAGCCTGTGGCCTGACGGCGGCGGGCGTAGAGCTCGATGAGCTCCTGCGCCATCTCTTCGGTGGCCTTTTTGACCTTGGCGCGGGTGCGCTGCCACTCGGTGCCGCCCAGCTTGGCAAGCTTCACCTTTTCCTCGTCGCCGGGGGCGGTGTAGCGGCTCAGCAGATCGAGCTGAGTGACCGGCACATACAGCACGTCGGAGCCGGAATACTGGATCTTCAGGTAATCTTTTATCGCGCCCTGCACCTCGAGACGCTGGATACCCGCATACATGCCGATGCCGTGGCTCTGGTGAACCACATAGTCGCCGGGCTTGATGTCCGAGAGGCTGGACAGGGCGTTTTTGTTCTTCTTGCGCTTTTTGTTCTCGGCAGCCTCGTCGTCCAGACCGTGACGCCGGGACGAGATGACCGCCACGCGGGCGAACGGGAAGGTGCAGCCCGCCGTGAGGTGGCCGGGCAGTACCTGAACCAGACCTTTCGCGGGCCGGACGTCCCGGCTCATGCTGACGGCATAGCCCTTGTCAGCCAAATCGCGGGTAAGGGCCGCTGCGCCCTTGGGCGTGCCGGCAAAAAGGGTCACGGCGTATCCCTGCTGGACCAGCGGGTCGAGGTCTTCCCGCAGGGAAGCGAGGTCGCCGCCCCAGTTGGGGGCCGCGAAGGCCTCGGCGTTGATGAGGTCTTTCAGCTTGAACTCGTTCATGCCCCGCAGGAAGTTCTCGCAGAGCAGGGTGCTCTGGTCCTGCGCCGCAATGGCGAGGTCGTCCATGGTCTGGTAGAGCACATCGAGGCCGGGGCAGATGACGCCCTCCTCGAGCAGGCCGGTCAGCTCTTCGCTGCGGCGGAACTCGGTGGCCTTCTGGGCGTCCCGGATGCCGCCCACCTCGTCGAGGATGAAGATGGGGCTGCTCAGGTGGTCCAGCAATGTGGCGGGCGTCTCGTACCGCAGACCGTAGTATTTGTCCATGGCCTCGGGCATGACGCCGCTGTCCAGCTGGGCGAGGTCGGACTCCATGGCCTTTTCGAGGGCGGTGCGGCGCTTGCCCCGGGCTTTCTTCTGGGCGGCGCGGAGGGCCTCCGCCGTGTCGGCGGTGCTGCCGAACAGCACCTCACGGGCGGGGGAAAGATAGATCTTTTCCAGCGCACCGTCCCGCCGCTGGGTGAGCAGGTCGAAGGAGGCGAGAGAGTCTATCTCGTCGTCCCAGTACTCCACACGGGCGGGCTGGCGCATATCGGGGGCGTAGATGTCCACGATGTCGCCCCGGACGCTGAACTGTCCCGGGCCGTCCACCTGACTGCGCCGCACATATCCGGCGGCGAAGAGCCGCTCCACCAGCGCTTCGCGGTTGTAGACCATGCCGGGCCTGAGGGTGAGGGTGTTCTTCTGGAACTCATCCTGCGGCACAGTGTATTGGAGCAGGGCCTCGGCGGGGACGCAGACGGCGTTCAGCCGTCCGCCCGCCAGCGCGCCCAGCACCGACAGACGCCGGTACTCGTACTCGCGGCCCGCGCCCTCGACGGGGCGGAGCATGAAGTCCCGGGGCGGGAACACCGCCGCCGAGAGCCCCAGCGTCTTGAGGTCGTCGGCAAAATGGGTGGCCTCGGCCTCGCCGGGCGTGACGACGCAGAGGATGCGGCCCGTGTCCTTCTGGAGCGCGGCGTAGAGCAATGCCCGGCCTGCCGGAGGCAGACCGAACAGCGCCGCCGGGCCGGGGGAGGCGAGGCTGGCCGCTGTCTTCTGGTATTCGGGGGTGTTTTTCAGGAGCGCTTCGTACATGGTGGACCTCCTTTCGCCCTCTCAGTCATCGCTGCGCGATGCCAGCTCCCCCAAAGGGGGAGCCACTGGCGTGTCGGTCAGGCTTGCGCTGGATGAGAGAGGTTTCTTTTGTCGGAAGCGATAATGCCCTGTTGTCTGGGGGAGGTGCCTGTTCAGATGCCGCTGCCCGTGTAAGCGAGGCCCGGCCTTTTGCGTATGCGCGGGCTTTCGGCGGGCAGCGTGAAGTGGCCCGGCCTGCCAAGGGCTCCCCCTCTGGGGGAGCTGGCGCGTCAGCGCCTGAGAGGGATTACCCGTTATACTTGCTCTGCGCCAGCCCCAGCTTGCCGTCCATGATGAGCTTTGCGGCGGCTGCGATGTCGGGGCAGCGGTCGGCGAGGGCCTTGGCGTCGTCGGGCGGGAACTTGCCCAGCACCCAGTCGGCCAAATCGTAGTCCGGGCGGGGCTTTGCGCCCACGCCGATGCGGATGCGGGGGAAGTTCTCGCCGCCGAGGCGGGCGATGATGCTCTTGAGGCCGTTGTGGCCGCCCGCAGAGCCGGAGGGCCGGATGCGCAGCTTGCCGGGGTTCTGGGTGATGTCGTCGCACAGGACGATGACGTGGTCGGCAGGGATCTTGAAGAAGCCCGCCAGCGGGCCGATGGAGTCGCCCGAGAGGTTCATATAAGTCAGGGGCTTCAGGAGCACGACCTTGTGGCCGTCCACCTCGCCCTGCCCCCACAGGCCCTGAAACTTGGTCTTGGAGACGGAGATGCCCCACTTGCCGGCCAGATAGTCCAGCGCGGCAAAGCCTGCGTTGTGACGGGTGCCGTCGTATTTCGGCTCCGGATTGCCGAGGCCGGCAATGAGCCAGATGTCATTGGTGTTCATATGATATATTCTGCCTTTTTACGTTGGATCTGTTTTCGAACAATATGTTATTATAACATACGCGCGCGCAAAAAGATACACAAAAAGCAAATAAATATCCCCCGGCTCCGCCGGGGGATATTTATTTATGCCCGAGGGAAGCATCCGCCGGGGCAGGGAGGAAGCTTGCTGTATTTTATTGCATATTGCCGCAAAATAGAGGATTTTAAGCCCGAAATTTCGCTGTCTTTCCCTATTGCCAAAACTGTAAGGGGGGGGGGGGTATAATAAAAAGTGTAAAAACCACAAAAACGTAAAAAAGAAAGGAGATCACAAGGTTGACTTTTTGAAATTATCGGTTGTTCCCGCTGCGACTATTTTTTTGACGGAATTGATGAGATGAGCGATTAACTAATCTATTTATGACGGGAAGGTTTTATGCAGTTAAATGTAACAACTGACTATGCAATCAGGATGACACTATTTCTTGCAATCCTTGGAACGCCTATGGGGAGTGAGGATATCAGCAAGCAGATGGGAATCCCGAAACAAATGATTGCTCAGATCGCAAAGCCTCTGCGCGATGCGGGGATCATTGCGACAAAGCGCGGCGTTGGCGGAGGCTTTAGTTTAAACCGAAAACCGGAAGACATCAGTTTGGCTGATATATTCAATGCAGTGGAAGGAACTACCAGGATCAACCGTTGCTTGGAAGAAGATTGCTTCTGCTCGCGGCATGCAACGGAGACATGCCCGGTCAGAAAGTTCTATAAGGAGATGCAGACATTTATGGATGAAGCGTTTTCCGGTAAGACAATTGCGTCTTTGATGTAGTCTGCTGTGTATGCAGCATGAGATACTGAAACAGAATAGTGTAAAAACCACAAAAAACGTAAAAAAGAGAGAAGATTACTACGATAAAGAGAGGAGATTACTACGATGAAGAAGAACAACGCATTCCGCCGGGCAGCAGCTCTGATGGCAGCGTTGAGCATCACGGTGTCTCTGGCGGCTCCGGCCTTTGTAGATACCTACTACATCGACTACGGCGATATTACCATCACCAAAAATGAGGATGGCAGCCAGACCATCCAACAGGGCACAGAGAAATGGACGGACAAGGCCGGGGAGGAGACTGTCATCACCACCTCTAATACGGTCATCACCACGCTGGAGAGCGACCTGGAAGGCCCCGCAGCAGAGGATTCCGGCTTTGGCCCTGTGGTAGAGGACAACTACCAGCCGGCCCAGCCGGAGGACGCTGAGAAGCCGGAAGGCGCAGACCAGCCGAAAGACGCAGACCGGCAGGAGAGTGCAGACCAGCAGGCAGCCCCGGCTGCTGCCCCCGCAGACACTACTCCGGTGAACAAAAAGGATGATGGCTTTTGGGGCAACACCATTACGGTGATCAACAACTTTGCCGATAAGGTGCTGAACCTCACCCTGAAAGACGTAAAGATCGATGTGAGTGACACCGGAGGTGACAACTTTGAGTTTGAGGATGATCAAAGAGGAAAGGCTGCCCTGAGTGTTCAGGGAAAGGGCAATGTGGAGATCGAGCTGGACGGCAATAACGAGCTGAAAAGCGGCGCTTCCAGGGCGGGCCTTGAAAAAACCTCCACAGGCAAGCTGACCCTGAAGGACGATAATAAAGAAGCCGGCAGCCTGACGGCCACCGGCGGGGCTTCTGCTGCCGGCATCGGCGGCGACTGGAAGGGCAGCGGCGAAAACATCACCATCACCGGCGGCACGGTGGACGCTACCGGTGGCTACGGTAGTGCTGGCATCGGCGGCGGTAACGGCGGCGTCGGCAAAAACATCACCATCACCGGCGGCACGGTGACAGCTGCCGGTGGCTTCGGTAACGCTGGCATCGGCGGCGGCAACGGCAGCGACGGCGAAAACATCACCATCACCGGCGGTAGCGTGACCGCTACCGGTGGCGAATTTGCTGCTGGCATCGGCGGCAGTAACGGCGGCAGCGGCAACAACATCACCATTACCGGCGGTACAGTGACCGCTACCGGTGGCGACAAAGGTGCCGGCATCGGCGGCGGCAGCGGCGGCAGCCTCGAAAACATCGCCATCACCGGCGGCAGCGTGATCGCTACCGGTGGCGACTATGCCGCTGGCATCGGCGGCGGCAGCGTCAGCTTTTGGGGCGGTAACGTCGGCAGCGGCAAAAACATCACCATCACCGGCGGCAGCGTGACCGCTACCGGTGGCTACGGTGGTGGTGCTGGCATCGGCGGCGGTGAGAACGGCAACGGCGAAGACATCACCATCAACGGCGGCAGGGTAAACGCTGCCGGTGCCTACGGTGGTGCTGGCATCGGCGGCGGTGTCAATGGCATCGGCAGCAAGGTCACCGTGAGCGGAGCCGCTCAGGTGACGGCGACGGCGACCGGCAGCGGCCCTGACTGGTCCGGTGTCGGCACCGGTGCTACCATCGGTAACGGCGGCAGTAAGACGCCGGATGGACCTGTCGACGGCAAGGAGATCCAGGCAGACATCAGCGGCCTGACCACCGGCTACATCCACCACATCATCTACAACCCGGACCTGGACTCGGACGGCAAACCGGACGGCATCCTGAAGGAGTGGTGGGAGTTTGCGCTCCCCAAGCCCATCCCGGACGGGGAGAGCCTGGACCTCCATGTGGAGACGCTGAAGGGCGCCCCCCTGCCTTTTAACACCCGGCAGCAGGGCAGCACCCTGCGGGTGACGACCGACAATCTGTCCGCCCGGCTCCACGGAACCCGGCAGGCGCTGGAGACCCTGCAGGAGCAGGGGGTGGAGCAGATCCAGTTTGTTACCACCCTCAAAACGACCACCCTGTCGGTGGCAGACCTGCTGGCAGAGGGAGGCAGCTGGTTTGCCCTGGAGCACGACGGCCTTGGGAGCCGGCGGCTGAGCGCAGCTCAGGCCGAAAGCCTGAAGTGCTGGAGGCACTAAAAAATACAGACCCCTTACAGGGGCCGCCTTGGGGAATCACCCGGGGCGGCCTCTTTTTTGTAATTCGTAAAACCACTCGCTAGGCGAGTGGTTTTCATTATACAAAAAGCCGCCGTGCGTGCGGCACGGCGGCGTGGGTAGCGGGGGTCAGCTCTGCTCTTTTTCGAGTTTCTGCTTCTTTATAATGTACGCCTCCATTTTCGGCTCAGCCCAGCCGTCGAGGTTGGTCTGACGCTCCCGGGCGATGCCAAGAGCCTGCGGGGGGACGTCCTTGGTGATGGTGCTGCCGGCGGCGGTGTAGGCCCCGTCGCCGATGGTGACGGGGGCGACAAGGTTGGTGTTGCAGCCGATGAAGCAGTAGTCGCCGATCTGAGTGCGGAACTTGTCCTTGCCGTCGTAGTTGCAGGTGACGGTGCCGCAGCCGAAGTTGCAGTACTTGCCCACATCGCTGTCGCCGATGTAGGTCAGGTGGCTGACGGTGTTGCCCCGGGCGAAGTTGGAGTTCTTCGTCTCGACATAAGCGCCCAGATGCACACCGTAGCCGGTGACGGTGTTGATGCGCACATGGGTGAAGGGACCGATATTGTTGTGGGGGCCGAGGTGGCTGCTGTAGACCTGGCTGGCGTTGACGGTGGTGCCTTCGTCCACGGTGCTGTCCTCGATGAGGGTGTTGGGGCCGATGACGCAGCCTGCGCCGATGGTGGTCTTGCCGCGCAGGATGGTGCCTGCGAGGATGACGGCTCCCGGGGCAATGACCACTTCGGAGCCGATCTCCACATTGCGGCTGCGGATGTCCACGCCGTTTGCGATGTGGAGCAGCAGCACCTCTTCGCGCTGGGCCTCGGCGGCGTCGAGCTTTGCCTTTGCGGCAGCCAGTGCGGATGCATTGATGTTCTGCATAGAGAAAAACCTCCTCCAAAACCGCCTCTCGCAGAAGCTGTGCAGACCCCTGCGGAAGAGGAAATGTTGTATCCAAGATAGAAGAAATTCGGAAAGATGGAAGACAAACAAGAACGGCAGAAAGTTTAATGGATAGAAAGTTGTATCCAACTGCCCAAAAACGGCATCAGAACTCGAAAATCCTCTTCAAATCTTTCCCATTTTATATTACCCAAAAAGTGAGTAAAATGCAAGGGTTTGCACAAAAAATATCAAACAAATTCGGTGATTTGCCCGATGGAATAGACGTGAAATTTTGGTATAATAGTTTAGCATTCACAGAGAAATGTTTATCGTATGACAAGCAGAGCAACGATAAGACCGCCGTGCTTCACGCCAGCGGCTACCATTTGGGAGGTAAACACGCATGAGCAAAAAGTATCTGTACTACTTCAGCGAAGGCAACGATGCCTTTGGCGGCGACAAGGTCACCATGAAGAACATTCTGGGCGGCAAGGGCGCTGGTCTGGCTGAGATGACCGCAGCCGGTATGCCGGTGCCGCAGGGCTTCACCATCACCACCGAGGCCTGCACCCAGTACTACGCAGACGGCCGCCAGATCAACGACGAGATCACCGCTGACATCTTCGAGCACGTCAAGGGCCTCGAGAAGATCACCGGCAAGACCTTCGGCGACAACGAGAACCCGCTGCTGGTCTCCGTCCGTTCCGGCGCACGTCAGTCCATGCCCGGCATGATGGACACCATCCTGAACCTCGGCCTGAACGACGAGGCTGTCGAGGGTCTGGCCAAGAAGACCAACAACCCCCGCTTCGCATATGACTGCTACCGCCGCTTCGTGCAGATGTTCGCCGACGTCGTCATGATGGTCCCGAAGAGCCTGTTCGAGGTCGAGATCGACAAGCTGAAGGAAGCCAAGGGCGTCAAGAACGACGTTGACCTGACTGCTGACGACCTGAAGGAACTGGTCGGCACCTTCAAGAAGATCTACGAGGACAACGAGGGCAAGCCCTTCCCCCAGGACCCCAAGGACCAGCTCATCGAGGCTGTCAAGGCCGTCTTCCGCAGCTGGGACAACCCCCGTGCAAACGTCTATCGTAAGATGAACGAGATCCCCTACGAGTGGGGCACCGCTGTCAACGTCCAGCAGATGGCTTTCGGCAACTCCGGCGACCGCTCCGGCACCGGCGTTGCATTCACCCGTGACCCCGCCACCGGCGCTAAGAAGCTGATGGGCGAGTACCTCATCAATGCACAGGGCGAGGACGTCGTTGCTGGTGTCCGCACCCCGTCTCCCATCAGCCACCTGCACGAGCAGATGCCTGAGGTCTACGACCAGTTCGTTGAGATCGCTACCCGTCTGGAGAACTACTTCCGCGATATGCAGGATATGGAGTTCACCATTGAGGACGGCCACCTGTATATGCTGCAGACCCGTAACGGCAAGCGTACCGCTCAGGCTGCTCTGCAGATCGCATGTGACCTGGTGGACGAGGGCATGATCACCGAGCAGGAGGCTGTCCTGCGCGTGGAGCCCAAGCAGCTGGACACCCTGCTGCATCCCCAGTTCGACGCAGCTGCCCTGAAGGCTGCTGAGGTCGTCGGCAAGGGTCTGGCAGCTTCTCCCGGTTCTGCCTGCGGCCAGATCGTCTTCACCGCCGAAGAGGCTGAGGAGATGGTCAAGTCCGGCAAGATGAAGAAGGTCGTTCTGGTCCGTCTGGAGACCTCTCCCGAGGACATCGTCGGCATGCAGGTGTCTCAGGGCATCCTGACCGTCCGCGGCGGCATGACCAGCCACGCAGCCGTTGTTGCTCGTGGTATGGGTACCTGCTGTGTCTCCGGCTGTGGCAACGACAATGACGTGAAGATCGACGAAGAGGCTAAGACCTTCGAGCTCAACGGCCACAAGTTCGTCGAGGGCGACTGGATCTCCATCGACGGCTCCACTGGTAACATCTACGGCGAGCAGGTCGCTACCGTCGCCGCTACCGGCAACAAGAACTTCAACCGCTTCATGGGCTGGGCAGACGCTGCTCGTCAGCTGCTGGTCATGACCAACGCCGATAACCCGCGCGATGCACAGCAGGCAGTTGACCTGGGTGCTGAGGGCATCGGCCTCTGCCGTACCGAGCATATGTTCTTCGCTGAGGACCGCATCAAGGCTGTCCGTGAGATGATCTGCGCACGTACCGTGGAAGAGCGCGAGGCTGCTCTGGCCAAGGTCGAGCCGTTCCAGCAGGGTGACTTCGAGGCGATGTACCGCATCATGGGTGAGCGCCCGATGACCATCCGTTATCTGGACCCGCCTCTCCACGAGTTCCTGCCCAGCAAGGACGAGGACATCAAGGAACTGGCTGCCGACATGGGCATGACCTTCGATGACCTGAAGAACGTCGTTGCTTCTCTGCATGAGTTCAACCCCATGATGGGCCATCGTGGCTGCCGTCTGGCTGTCACCTACCCCGAGATCGCAGCAATGCAGACCCGCGCTGTTATCAAGGCGGCTCTGAACGTCTCTGCTGAGACCGGTTATATCATCACTCCGCACATCATGATCCCGCTGGTCGGCGAGGTCAAGGAGCTGAAGTTCGTCAAGGACGTTGTCGTCAAGGTCGCAGACGAGCTCATCAAGGCTTCCGGCGTTGACATGAAGTATCTGGTCGGTACCATGATCGAAATCCCCCGTGCAGCTCTGACTGCCGGCGAGATCGCCAAGGAGGCTGAGTTCTTCAGCTTCGGCACCAACGACCTGACCCAGATGACCTTCGGCTTCAGCCGTGACGATGCTGCCAAGTTCCTGGGCGCTTACTACGAGAACAAGATCTACGAGAGCGATCCGTTCCAGCATCTGGATCAGGTCGGCGTCGGCAAGCTGGTCAAGATGGCTGCACATGATGGCCGTGAGACCCGTCCCGACCTGGGTCTGGGCATCTGCGGCGAGCACGGCGGCGATCCCTCCAGCGTCGAGTTCTGCCACAAGGTTGGTCTGGACTACGTCAGCTGCTCTCCCTTCCGTGTGCCTATCGCACGTCTGGCCGCTGCTCAGGCTGCGATCAAGAACCCCCGCAAGTGATTGCGTGAGAGCTTGAGAGAGCATCAATAAAGTATATGAACCGCCCCGGTTTCCGTAACAGGAAGCCGGGGCGGTTTTTGTTGCATCCAAAAATAAAAAGGAGACTTTTGAATCAGCTTGAAGTATTTGGCAAATGAGCTGTATGTGCTGTTGTGCTCGGTATACTGTTATTCGATAAGCTAGAAATAACCCCGCAGCCTAGCTCCCGCGTAATCTCCCCAAAAGCAATAAACCCAAACAAAGCACCGGGCTGCCATCCAGAAAATTTTCTGCACGGCAGCCCGGTGGCTTCGGGGCTTTTAATGCCCCTCTAAGGGGTTAATGTGGTATGATGTGAATTTCGGAAAAGGGGGAGAAAACGCGGTGAAAGAATGGAAACTCAGGGAGAAATCGTGGGAAAATCTCAGAGCAGACTGCCCAGAACCGACAGCAGCAGACTGCCGACGACCATGATGATTGCACCGCCCAGACGAGAGGAGATTTGTGCAAAGGGCATCAGCTCCATGCGGTCAGCAGCGGACAGAACGGCCACGTCGCCGGTGCCGCCCATGTTGGACATACACAGACCTGCGGTAACGCCAGCCTCGACGGGGTAGAAGCCAACCAAACGGCCAACCAGAGCGGCACCAAGGAAAGCGCCGATGCAGGACAGGAAGCAGAGAACCAGATAGGTAAGGCTGAAGCTGCTGATGACAGTGCCAAGTTCCAGATAGCACAGGCCGATACCAACCAGCAGGGCGGGGGTCAGGTTCTTCATGATGAACTGGAACCACTGGTAGCAGTCCACTTCAATGTCTTCGGGGATGATGTTGAAAATCTTGCAGATGGCTACGGAGATAATCATCCATGCGTAAGCGTGGATGCTGATGGAAGGAACCAAGGTATCCCAAATCTTTGCGACGATGTAGCCCCATGCAAAGAAGGAGCAGGAGATGAACATACCAATGCCCATGTTGCGCACATCGATGTGGTCACGTTTGGCCTGCATTTCTTCGCTGACACCCAGCTCATCTGCGGCGTCGGCAGAACGCATCAGCTTGCCCTGACCGTTGAGTTCCTTGCTGTGGATGACCTTGACAAGGATGCCGCCCAGAACGATGGAGATTGCGTTGCCAATCGCAACGGCGGGGGTCATGATGGAGATGGCCTCTGCGGCGGTCATTGTGCCGGAGGACTCAAAAATCTTGGAAAGAGGAACAGCGCCAGCGCCCATGCCGCCGCCCATGATGGGCAGAGCAATCAGAAGGACGGACTTGATGGCACCAAAGCCCATAACGGTGCCGACGATAGCGGTGAGGCCGAAGGACACGATGATAGCGCCAAAGATGGCGGGGAAATAACGGGCAGCTGCCTTGACCAGAAGTTTGCGGTTCATGCCAAGGATGGAGCCGGTGATAAGGGCTGCGATGTAGAAGTCGAGGAATGCGCCGGTGGGTTTGAAAAAGGTGTTGATGGAAGCGACCAAGTCAAAACCCTCGACGAAATTGTAGATTTTGGTGCCGTCCGCCGTAGTACCGACGACGGTAGGCAGAAGATGGAAATAGTTGAGCAGTGCGGAACCAAAGATGACCACGATAGCGCCGCCGCCCAAGTAAGAACGGATAATCGGAGCGTGCTCGCCGATTTCGTAAAGAATGGTGCCGAGCACAATCATAAAGGCAAAACAGCCAGCCATGCCGCCGGGAAGCGTTCCGGTATAGGTGGCAATAATCACAATGACGGCGAAGATGGCAAAAATATACCACGGCAGATTAAATAGCTTGTAGACATTTTTCTTTTCGCTGGTCATAATAAAAAGCCTCCTTTTCTAGTTCTGTCAACAGCGGGCCACGCCGCTCTCGCGGGCAGCTTCTGCCACAGCATTCGCCACAGCCTCGGCCACCCGGGGATCGAAGGCACCGGGGATGATGTTCTCTTCGCTGCGGTCATCGTCGGTGATGAGGTCCGCGATGGCGTAGGCGGCGGC
>ENA-UERQ01000110-UERQ01000110.1-human-gut-metagenome-genome-assembly--contig:-NODE-110-length-77094-cov-18.263695_pt1 | contig 77094 bp, 97 predicted proteins | sample MGYA00242986_ERZ507987 | MGnify/ENA primary metagenome ERZ507987 (study PRJEB26167, sample SAMN06115429) | human gut metagenome | host: Homo sapiens | place: China:Chongqing | collected 2015-04-15...
AACACTGCCAGAAAATCCAAAACTTAATGAACGTGATAAACGTGACATTGCAAAAGACCTGGATCGTATAATGGAAGAGATAGCAAATGATACGGATGGCCCTCTATATTACAATGACCAGCCTATTCCGAAAAACAAAATTGATTTGCTGAGAAATGCAATTGAAGTAGCATTGGAGGATGCCAAAATAAAGAATAAGGAAACGTATCGGCCATACAAGTATAAGCCTAGACCAGAAAAAGATTAGGCCCTTTGGGTGGTGAATGAATTTTGAATAATATAAGAATACCGAAACTGGTATCATTTCTGAAAAGAAAATACGGAACTGATGACCCGGAGGAAATTGCTGACTATCTCGGTGTAACCATTATTAGGATGCCGTTAGAAGATGTAGTTGCTGGATTCTACAAATTACTTAAACGCAGAAAATACATATTTCTCAATTCAGACATTGATGATGACGTATTTCTCCGTGTGGTTCTGGCGCATGAATTAGGACATGCAATCATGCACCCAAAAGAAAATTGTACTTTTATGAAAAGCAAAACACTTCTTCTAACGTCACGAATCGAAAAACAGGCCAATATTTTTGCTGCTTATTTATTGATTGACGATGATATGCTGGAAGAATTCTCTGGATATACCGAAGAACAATTTTGTAATTGTACAGGCTTCCCATCTGAATTACTTGATTTGAGACTGGTTTAAATATATAAAATAAAAGCCCCAGGAGCTACCAACTCCCAGAGCTTATCACATAGATACTATTGCCGGATTGCCCGGATGAATAATATCAGATTCGCACCTATATTATATCATCCTGCGCCAAAATCCGCAATGGCGTATTTTTTATACTCTTTTTTAGAAAGGATGACTAATATGGCAAGCATACGAAAACGAGGAAGCAGCTATGAAATTACTGTAAGTAATGGATATGATAGTAGTGGAAAGAAAATTACAGAAACAGAAACCTGGAAACCTGAACCTGGAATGTCGCAAAAAGCAATTGATAAAGCTCTCAACGAATTTGTTGTGGATTTTGAGAGAGATGTTAAATCAGGTAAAAATATAAAAGGCGCTCGAATGACATTGTATGAACTGTCCAAACTGTACCTGGAAGATATGAAGCCTCCCACTCTTGCCAGGACTACTTATAAAGACTACAAAGACAGGCTTGATAATCGAATCATCCCCGCAATGGGACATATCAAAATTGGGAACCTTAGAAACAATGATGTTAAGAATTATAAGAAAATGCTTAAGGCTGAATACCGCAATCCCAAAACAAAAAAACCATTATCTGACTCTTCCATCAAAAAAGATTGTGTAATAATAAGTGCCATGTTAAGCTACGCTGTTTCAGAGGGGCTGCTTGACATGAACATGCTGATATATGCAGGAAAGGTTACAGGTCGCAAAGAAGCCAAGAAAGAGACCTTGCCTAAGTATTTCACCATGGAGCAGTTAATACGGCTCATTGACGCTCTGGAACGTCCAATTGAGATTGTTCACAAAGAGCATAAGACTACGGTTCGTGGTAAGCAGTATGGTGTGAAAGAGTATGTTCAGACATTTCAAGTTCCTAATAAGTGGAAACTATATTTTTACATAGCGCTTTTTGCTGGCGACCGGCGCGGTGAAAATGTATCTTTGACCTGGAATGACCTTAACATGGAAACGTGTGAAATCAATATAGACAAATCTACCGATTATGTTGATGGTACAATGGGTCTGAAGGATACAAAAACTCACAACATACGGGAAAATACCCTTCCTCCATATGTGATAGAAATAGCCAAGTCATGGAAAGCTGAGCAAATACAGCAATGTTTCAGAAAGGGAGAAACATGGTTGGGTTATAAAGGGAGTGACTACGATAAGAACTTTATTTTCACTCAAGCGAACGGAAGCCAAATGCATATATGCAGCCCATACACTACCTTTAAACGCATCATCCGTATCTATAATCAATACGCTGTGGAGAATGAGAAAGATAAGATACCGGATAACATTCCTCCTCATGGACTGAGGCACTCTGCTGCCGCTATCCTTATCTCAAATAACATGGACGTCAGAACGGTTGCCGGTGTACTCGGACATTCAAATCCTTCTACCACGTTAAATATATATTCTTATTTTTTCAAGGGAAAGGGGAAAGAAGCTGCACAAATTATGGAAAATAGTTTACTTCCAACAAAAACCGTAGTAGGCAAATAGTAGGCAAACATGCAACATGTGACATAGATATTTGGGGGTAAAAGAAAAATCCCTTGAAAAATCAAGGGATTTGGAAGCTGCTGACGGGAATCGGACCCGTGACCTCCGCACTACCAATGCGACGCTCTACCGACTGAGCCACAGCAGCTTATTCTGTTTTGGTGCGCTCTCGCGAACCTTGTATATATTATCATGTCCGTATGGTTTTGTCAACAATAATTTTCAATTTTTTCAAACAATTCACCAACGGTTCTTTCTTGCCTTCTCTTTCTTACCTTCTATCCCCGCCAGTACAAACCGCTGCTCCCGCAAGCCTTCCCGGCAATCATGAGCAGCAGTCTGTGCGGCGGCTTCCCAAAAGATTCTAAAAAAATCGAATCCCCAATCAACCCTTTTCCATATATCAGAAAATCCCGTCATATCCTTCACGCAGCGTATCACAGGAGCGGCCCAGCTTCTCCAGCTCCTCCGGTGTCAGGGACAGGGGAAGGACCCTCTGTACCCCGTTCTGGTTGATAATACAGGGAACTCCGGCAAATACGTCCATCTGACCGTACTCTCCCCGCAGCATGGCGGATACGGTAAGTACGCTGTGCTCATCCCCCAGAATGGCCTTGGTTATTCTGGTAAGGGCCATGCCAATGCCATAATAAGTGGCACTCTTGGCCTCTATGATTTTGTAAGCGGCCGTGCGGACCTCTTCCTCGATTTCATCAAACCGCTGCCGGCATACCGCTTCCCCGTTTTCTCCGCACAGTTCCAGTATGGGCTTGGTGGCCAGCAGCGCCTGGCTCCACGGCACAAACTCGCTGTCCCCATGCTCTCCCATGACATAGGCATGGACATTTCTGGGATCCGCCTTCAGATAATCGCCTAACAGGTATCTGAGCCTGGCTGTGTCCAGGGCTGTTCCTGTTCCCAGTACCCGTCTCGGATTAAAGCCTGACAGGGTACAGGTTATCCTGGTCATGATATCAACCGGATTGGTTGCCACCAGAAACAGTCCGTTAAAGCCCGATGAGGTAACCGGCTCAATGATGGAGCGGAACACCTCAGCATTCCTTTTCAGAAGATCCAGCCGGGTTTCACCCTGCTTCTGGGCCACGCCGGCACATATGACCACAATATCCGCGTCACTGCAGTCGTCATACTCCCCTGCATATATTGTCATGCTGGAATTGGCAAATGCCAGGCCATGGTTTAAATCCATTGCCTCTCCCTCGGCCCTCTTCTTATTTACATCAATGAGCACCAGCTCATCACACACCGATTGATTCAGAAGGCAATAGGCATAGCTCATGCCCACCATTCCAGTTCCTACGATTACCACTTTCCTCTTATCTGCTCTCACGTGCTGCTCCTTTCCCACCGTCCCGGTCTGCTGTTCATAACCTTAGTATATCTGGAAAACCTGCGTCTTATTCCGGCAGGATTCCCAATTGGTTTTTCCAGGACCTCCGGCAGGTCCGGCGGCTACCTGGCCAGTTTCTTTTCCATTAACTCGCTGTTGCTGCTGTAAGCTATCGCATTTTCACGTGAAATCACTCCGTCACGGTATAATTTAATAAGGCTGTTATCCATGGATATCATACCTTCCTCCTGGGAGGTGGCAATGATTCCGTCTATCTGGTGAATCTTGGATTCCCGTATCATATTGCGGATTGCATTGTTTAAAAACATAATTTCAAAAGCTGGCTGCACCCCGCCGTCTACTGTAGGTATGAGCTGCTGGGATATAACCGCATCCAGCACCATGGCCAGCTGGGTCCTTATCTGCTGCTGCTGGTTTGGCGGAAATGCATCGATCACACGGTCAATGGTATTGGCTGCTCCCACAGTATGAAGGGTGGAGAGAATCAGGTGCCCTGTCTCCGCTGCTGTCATGGCTATGCTGATCGTCTCATAATCTCTCATTTCACCTAACAGAATAACATCCGGCGCCTGGCGCAGGGATGCCCTCAGGCCTGTGACGTAGCTGTCCGTATCCGTAACAATCTCCCTCTGGGTCACCACGCTCTGTTTATGCCTGTGCAGGTATTCGATGGGGTCCTCCAGTGTGATGACATGGGCGTTTCTGGTGCTGTTGATTTCGTCAATAATACAGGCCAGGGTTGTGCTCTTACCGCTGCCTGCGGGTCCGGTCACCAGGACCATTCCCTTGGTAAGCCTGGATACGCCGATGATGCTGTCCGGCAGATGGAGCTGTCCGGCATCCGGCAGCTCAAAACGCACCACCCGGATGATTCCTGCCAGGGAGCCCCTCTGGCGGAACACACTGGCCCTGAAACGTGATACACCCGGTATGGCAAAGGAAAAATCATCATCTCCGTGGGACTGGACCTTATCCATGCCCCGGTTCTTTGCCAGGCCGTATATCTCGGTAATCATCTTGTCCATCTCATCGGGCATGATCCGGTTGTCACCCTGATAGATAATCCGGCCGCCAATCTTATAGGAGAAGGGCATGCCTGGTATAAGAAATATGTCAGCCGCATTCTTCTCCACGGCCGATGTAAGCAATTCCATCACATTCATCTGTTTTGCTCCTTTTGCCTCTGTTTTATTCCTGGGACGGGGCTGCTCCGCCCCACACAGGCATAGAATTATCTATTTCATACTCATCACTGGCATATACATACCATGACTTTATATCGTAATGCTTTTCCCCGCACATGAGAACCAGCTCAATGCGCAGAGACTGTCCCCTGTCCATAGGGATGTCCGTGGAAATAAGGCCGGTTTCCCTGTTGTAAAGCTCTCCCAGCCTGTCCTTGATATCCAGGCTGCACTGGGTGGAATCCTTTCCCTCCCCCATTTCCTCTGTCAGGACCTGGTCCACTTCCTTAAGCCACTGCTGCCCCCTGCTGTCCGCCTCATAATAAGCCTGGACCGCCTCCCCATTGCGCCCGGCCAGCTTTAAATCGCCCTGGGCGCTGCTTAAGGACAGCAGTCCAAAGGTTGCCATGCACAGAACGATGAAAATAAGAATCAGGGACGACGCCCCTATATTCACTTTATTCCTGGATGCCTCTCCTGCCATCTGTCTTTCCTTTCCGTGTTTCATTTTCCCTAAATACGGCGGTACACAGTTTTAGGGGCCGGCATAGGTCTCTGTCTGCAGCCGGTACAGCATCTTTCCCTTATTGGCCCCTCTGCCGTAGCGCATGATAAGTATGTCTGCCCGCTCCATCTTATCCACTGTTCCGGTGTATATGACCCCCAAAAAGGCGGGTTCACTGTCAGGTTCAGTTTCCTCCCAGCTGCTGTTCCAGTACATGGTATGGATTCCTTCGTAGCCTTCGCTCTGTACCAGCTCCTGGTTCCACTGAACCTGTTCCTGGTTTCCCTCATCGGCATCTGCCAGGTGTTCCCATATGTTTCGGTCCGGCAGCATCTCTGACCACCGCAGAGCCTGCCCCGCCTTAAGCTCTTCTGCCAGACTCTGCGCCTTAAGCACCGCCTGATTTATGTCCCGGGCATCTTTGCTTATGTTGTCAGCCTTCACAAACACCAGAACACAGATACTGGCGCAGATGATGAAAAACCCCACCACCACCAGCATTTCCATTAAAAATGGCCCTGAACCGGACCCGCTTTTTCTATTCATCCGTCTCAAGTCCTCCGCTCCGCAGAGAAAGCTCCAGGCTTCCGCCGCCCTCTCCCACGGTCTCTATACGCAGCAGCCTGCCGTCCTTAGAAAACTTCAGGCCCTGGCATTCTAAAATCTCCAGACCGTCCGCAAGCCCCAGACCGCTGGAGGTGTCTGTAAACAGTTCCCGGATGCTTCCATCGTCCCAGTAAATCCATGTGACGTATTCTGAATCCCCAATCTCCTGTTTCATCTCCAGCACCTGGATCCCATCCACATCCGCCACATTTACCATCCCGGCCCGGTCGCCCTGGCGCACCTTGTTGGCAATGTAGCTGAGGGCTGTGTTGCCTGTATAATTGGCATCGCTGCGCACATTGATATTTTCATATACCCGGCTGCCAATCAGCACTGTGAAAAGGGCACACAGCACAAATACCAGAAACAACAGCATGGTAAAAAGCACGCTAACGGCATTCCCCTTTTTGTCTGTTTTCCGATTCATAACTGTATGCCCCCTACTCGTCTATGGGTATGATGGTTATTTCCGGCATCACATTGGACGCGAAACCATCGTAAAACACATTGTATTTCTTTCTGTTAATCTGGACCGCGTAATTCTCCTCCAGATATTCCACGCTGGGCGGATAACGGCCCTCAATGGCATAGCACTGGACCGAAGCCCTTGCCACTGCCTTTCTGAGAGTCTCCTCCTCCCTTGCGCCTGTCCTGCCCGAAAAATTCAGCACAGCGGCAGCAAATAGTGCCACCATGGCAGCCAGGGCTGCCAGGGACAGTATGTAACCCAGTGCCTGGCTCTTCTCTTTTTTCTCAGACTTAACCTTCATTTACTGCCTCCTAACTGTTATCCGATAGCGGACAATACGCCCACCAGAGGAAGCATGACGGACAAAAGGACAAGTCCCACTGATACAGCCAGGACTGCCACAATGGTCGGTTCAAACCTGGCAATCATATCATCAATGGCAGTATCAGCCATCTCCTCATAATCCTGGGATATCTCATCCATAACGCTGTCCAGGTGGCCGCTTCTGGTTCCTACTTTAATCATTTGTACATAAAAACCGGAAAACAGGCCGGTATCCTTCATGGCCTGGTAGTAGCTCTCACCCATCTGGAGCTGTTCCGAGCATTTCCCGATGCGGACTGCCACGCTTTCATTCTCAACCAGCTCCTTTGCCAGGTCCATCCCCTTTTCCAGCTCCATACCGCTCTTTAAGGTCAGGGCCAGCACAGCGGTAAATCGCCGGTTGGCCACTGCCAGGGCAATCTTACTGCGTCCCTTCACAAAATTCACAAAGCGCTCCACCAGGGCAAAGCGTTTGCCGAATTTGGAGGCTGTCCAGATCCCGCACAATGCCAGGGCCAGCACAGCCCCCGCAATAAGGGCTGCGCCGCTTAACCAGCCTCCCAGCCTCATGGCCGAGGCTGCCACAGGCGGCATCTGGGCCCCCAGCTGCTCATATACCTTGTTGAACACGGGCATGACCTTGGAAAACAGCACAAAGAGGACCACCAAAAGCATTACCACCATCATCACAGGATATGTGACCGCATTCTTTATGGCCCGCAGGAGCCGGTATTCCTTCTCATAGTAATCGGACAGCGATTTCATCATCTGGTCCATGGTTCCTGTCTGCTGTCCCAGCTTGGCCATACGCACCACATAAGCCGGGAATACACCCGTATCCTCCATAACTTTGAAGAAGGGATCTCCCAGCTCCACGCCCTCTGCCATATACAAAAGCATATCCTTCTCGCCCTGCAAGGCTGCATCCTCAGCCATAATGGCCAGCCCTTCCTCTAACGGAACAGCTGCTTCCAGCAGCAGAGATATCTGCAGACAGAATGCCGACAGCTCCTCATAGGAATACCTGTAATAAGCCTCTCCCTTTTTCGCCATCTCTTTTGCCTCCCCTTAATAGCTGTATTTTGCCCTGTAGTTAGAGCCGTTTCCAATGTACTGCATGATTTCCTGGCTCTGACCGCTGGAGGACGCAAAGGTGGGGTCCATCAGTTTCCAGCTGTTGCCGTCAAAGTAGATGATATTATCCACCCATCCCTGGCCTTCCAGATATACATTAATCCATGCATGATACAGATTCCCCGTATAGCCCACTACCAGCTTGGTAGGAATGTCCTGGGATCTGAGCATGGCTGTCATAAGGGCCGCGTAGTCAAAACAGATTCCCTTTTTCTGCGCCAGAACCACATCCACATTGGGCAGATAGCCGGACTGGACCGAACTTGCCTTGGCCGTATCATAGGTGACATTGTTGATTACATAGTTATATACGTTGGACACCACTTCCAACTGGTCCGTTGCGCTGGCAGCCACGGATGCGCCTGTCTGCACCGCTGCGCTGGCAGCATTGAAATTCACATACTGGTTGGGGTACAGGAATGGTCCGAACTGGTTGGTTATAGTGGCATTTACATTCTGACTGAAGGCCTGGGAATACTGGTTTCCCTGGATATTTTCAAACACCTTCACCGAGTAGCTGCCGCTGCCCTCAGACAGAGGGAACACCTCGTATACGCCGCTGCTGCTCAAATCATATGTATATGTCTCGGAACCGCTTTTTGTAATCTGGACCTTAATCTTGCCCACGCTTCCCGTGTACTTTACCATAATATACCCCTCCGACACATTGGATGCGTCCAGGGTAGCCTTCTCATTGCTGTATGTAGTGACTCCGGAAGCAATGGGAGTCAGTACATGACTTCCGGCAGGCTTTGTGTAGGCCAGGGCCGTCACCGGTACCTGGATACTGCTGACGGCAAAAAAAGCCGCTGCCGCTGCCGCTGCAAGCTTTACAACAGGTTTATATGCTGTCTTCATATCGTTATCACTCCTTTTTCTCTAAAAGGACTACATCTCCAGGCGCTGCCTTACAATCTCATAGGCCAGCACGCCTGCCGCAACCGATGCGTTCAGGGAATCAATATCCCCCTTCATGGGAATGGACGCAACCATATCACAGTGCTCGCGCACTAGCTTGCCGACCCCTTCCCCCTCATTTCCCACCACCAGTCCGATGGAACCTTTCAGGTTCATCTTATACATGAGTTCTCCGCCCATGTCGGCGCAGACAAACCACATGCCCTTTTTCTTCAAATCTTCCATGGTGGCCGTCAGATTTGTGACCTTGGCTACCGGCGTATAGTTTAAGGCTCCTGCCGATGTCTTTGCCACGGTGGCTGTCAGTCCCACGGCACGGCGTTTGGGAATAATGACGCCGTGGGCCCCTGCCAGGTTGGCCGTACGGATGATGGCTCCCAGGTTGTGGGGATCCTCTATGCCGTCTAACAGTATAAGGAAGGGCGGCTCTCCCTTTTCCTCTGCCGCTTTCAGCATATCCTCCACCTCAGCGTACTCATAGGCAGCAGCATAGGCAATAACGCCCTGGTGCTTTCCTGTCTCGGATATCTGGTCCAGCCTCTCCTTCGGCACATAGTTAATGATGGTATCATATTTCCTGGCTTCTCTCAGGATAGTGCGCACCGGACCGTCCTGACAGCCGTCCAGGACAAACAGCTTGTCGATGGTCTTGCCGGACCGGAATGCTTCCAGTACGGCATTGCGCCCCTCTATGGTCAGTTCTTCGTATCTCATGTCTTATCTCCTTCCGGGTCCGGCATCCTGCCCAGCTTCTCAAGTCCCTGGCTTATCAGATATACCAGCCTGTTGTATTCCTGCCTCAGGAACAGCCACCCTACCAGGGCTTCCATTCCTGTGGCCATGCGGTAATCAATGACAGAAGCGTTCTTGGCTGATGTGGCCGATTTTGCATTGCGCCCCCGCTTGAACACGGCATGTTCCTCCTGGGTAAGCATGTCCTCGATGGCCTTTATAAGCTCTGCCTGTGTCCCGGCCTTTACAAGCTCCGAACTCTGCTTATGCATTTTATTCACCTGCATGCTGCCCCGGTTTATCACCTTTGTGCGTATGATGACCTCATACACCGAATCTCCAATATAGGCCAGAACCAGTGGCGAGTAAGAATTCTCATCCACTGGTTCAAGCCTCATGCACTGTCTATAATATGTGAGAAATTCCTGAATGGTTACGCTCTCTTCCACTTTACGCCCTCTCTGGTGTCCTCTAATACAATTCCCATATCCAGAAGCTTTCCGCGGATTTCATCCGCCAGCGCAAAATTCTTATCTTTCCTGGCCTGCTGTCTGGCTTCAATCATCTCTTCGATCTCGCTGTCCAGCACTTCTTCCTTTTTCTCCGTGATAATGCCCAGTACATCGCATAGTTCTTCTATCATTGTCTTCATATAAGATACGAATTCCCTGGTACCGGATTCATCTGCAGTGGTATTTGCCAGCTTTACCAGTTCAAATATGGCTGAAATAGCGTCCGCGGTGTTGAAGTCATCATCCATGGCTTCCTCATACTTGCCCCGCAGCTTATCTGCCTCTTCCATAGTTGCCTGCTCCCCGGCAGTCTTGGAGCTGTCGGAAGCCTTTGCCTCCAGATCCCTTAACTTCTCCACACAGGTCAGGATACGCTCCAGGCCGTTCTTGGAAGCCTCCATCAGGTCGGCGCTGAAGTTAAGGGGGCTGCGGTAATGGGCGCTGAGCATGAAGAAGCGCAGTACCTGCAGGTCGTATTTTTCACTGATTTCCCTTACTGTAAAGAAATTCCCCAGGGATTTGGACATTTTCTTATTATCAATATTCAGGAATGCGTTGTGCATCCAGTATGTGGCAAAGTTCTTGTCGTTGGCGCACTCACTCTGGGCAATCTCGTTCTCATGGTGAGGGAATATCAGATCCTCGCCTCCGGCATGAATATCAATCTGCTCGCCCAGGTAGCGTTTGGACATAACGGAGCACTCAATATGCCAGCCCGGACGTCCGTCGCACCACGGCGACTCCCAGAAAGGCTCCCCTTCCTTTTTAGGCTTCCAGAGCACGAAATCGTTGGGGTCTTCCTTGCCTTCCTCACCGGTGACCTTGATTTCACGGAATCCGGACTGAAGCTCATCCAGGTTCTTATGGGACAGCTTTCCGTATTCCTTAAAGGAACCTGTCCTGAAGTACACGGTCCCGTCCCCGGCCACATAGGCGTGGTTCTTGTCGATAAGGGTCTGTATCATCTCCAGCATGCCGCAGATTTCCTGGGTTGCCTGAGGATGGACCGTGGCAGGCTTTACATTCATGGCTGCCATGTCCTTTTTGCACTCCTCAATATACCGGCGGGACACAGTGTCAGCGTCCACACCTTCCTCAATTGCCTTTTTTATGATTTTGTCATCCACATCCGTGAAATTGGACACATAGCGCACGTCGTAACCCTTATACTCAAAATACCTGCGTACCGTGTCAAATACAATCATGGGCCTGGCGTTTCCTATATGGATGAAATTATACACCGTAGGGCCGCAGACGTACATCTTGACCTCCCCCGGGGTCAGCGGAACGAATTCCTCTTTTTTTCTGCTCAGTGTGTTAAATATCTTCATACTCTTATTCTCCTCAAATGAATCTCTTGCGGCATGTCTGGAACATACCAGGTCAGCTGTGTCAGAATGTGTTTTATCCTGTCTTATTCTTCCTTCGCCCGGCTGCAGCCAGGACAGCCTCCACAGCCGCCTTCCATTATCTTACTATCATAGCAGTAATCTGCTGTTTCCGTCAATAAGGTAATTGCCTGAGAAGAGATTCCTTCTCCAGTTCCTGTAAATCCAAGCCCTTCTTCAGTAGTGGCCTTGACGCTTACCCTGGACACGTCCAGATGGAGGGCGTCTGCTATGTTTGCCGCCATCTGCGGCCTGTATTGAGCCAGCTTGGGACGCTGGGCTATGATGGTGGCGTCTATATTCTCAACCACGTACCCTTTCCCGTCCAGAAGTTCTCCTACCTTCTTTAACAGTTCTATGCTGGAAATACCTTTATATGCCGGATCCGTGTCCGGGAAATGCTGTCCGATGTCTCCCAGGGCTGCCGCCCCCAACAGGGCGTCCATCACCGCGTGGACCAGAACGTCCGCGTCGGAATGGCCTAAGAGGCCTTTTTCATATGGGATATTGACGCCGCCTAAGATTAGGTCCCGGCCTTGTACTAATTTGTGAACATCGTATCCTTGTCCGATTCTCATTGTGTCTCCTTTTTTACTGCGTCTGCGCTACTCCGCCATGCACACCGTGACTGCGCTGCACTCATTGCCTGCGTCATATCATCATCCTTACCTTCCTGGCTATGCAGCTGGCTTGGATGTCGGTCTGAAAGCCGCAGCTTTCTCCGTCTGCATGGACGGGCAGGGCTGCTTCCGTGTGGATGGATACTTCCCTGCACTCGTAGGTTCTGACACCTTTGGGCCGGCGCCTTCCTATGAGGGCTGACAGCAGGACGGGTATCAGCTTTGTCCTGGTACCGTGGCTCATGACGCAGATGTTTAATTTTCCGTCGCTTCCGTCTGCCCTGGGGGCAAAGAGGAAGCCGCCGCCCTCTGAGGGCTGTATGTGACAGGATATGAAAAGGATGTTGTTGAACTCCACCTTTTTTACTCCGTCCAGTAAAATGTATCCTTTGCAGGATTTGCATTTAAAAAACTGGTGTATACCTATGAGTATATAAGAAAGTTTTCCCATACCCAAACGATTTAAACGCTGGCGGCATCTGGAGGACAGGGCATCCTGACAGACTGCTGCGTCAAATCCGATTCCGGCGCTGACCAGAAACCGGCGGTGGGATACCTCCTGATTTCCATAGGTAAGGACTCCGTAATCAATCATGGTGAAATGCCGGGGGGCCAGCTGTTTCTTAAGACACTTTATGGTGCGTCCGGGCATACGAAGGCTCCTGGCCAGATCGTTGCCGGAACCGGCCGGGATGTAGCCCAGACTTAAAGGCCCATGGAAAGACACACCGTCCAGAACCTCGTTCATGGTTCCGTCCCCGCCCACGGCGATGATATATCTTGGCTCATCATGGCTGTCTGTCAGCCGCATTGCCGCGGTTCTTGCGTCCCCAATGCCTTCTGTCAGGAAAACTTCGTATTCAATATTATGACTTTCCATATAACGGGCTATGGCTTTCCAGATTTTAAGACCCTTGCCGGAGCCTGCTTTGGGATTTACAATGAAGTTATACATGAAGGATTCAGGTCGTCCTTTCTACTATTTTACTCTGCCTTAAATTATAGCATAATACCCTATAAAACACTAAGAAAATTTCTATAAAAAAAGTTGTAAAAAAAGTCTTGACAATTACCACAATTTATCATATACTGTACAGGCAGTCGCGAGTGAGACACAAACGACGGCAGGATATGGGGTCTTAGCTCAGCTGGGAGAGCATCTGCCTTACAAGCAGAGGGTCACAGGTTCGAGCCCTGTAGGCCCCACTATCTACCAAATTAAATATGGCGGAATAGCTCAGTTGGCTAGAGCACACGGTTCATACCCGTGGTGTCGAGAGTTCAAGTCTCCCTTCCGCTACTCGAGAAGCTTTGGATTGTCAAGGCTTCTTTTGTTTTGTCGCCGGGTATTTGCCTGCCAGGGCGTTTTATCCGTCTCAAATCTGCCAGGGAGGACACAAGCATCATGGAAAAGGAACAAATCTTTCAAAGAAACGCAGGATTTCTCGCGTTTTTTCTAAGCGGCATATGCGCCATCAGCAGCGGCGTGGTCGTAAGCATGCTGCAGGAGACCTACGGCTTTGCATACGGCATGACAGGGACACTGCTGTCCCTTATGAGTATTGGTAATCTGCTGGCAGGTTTTGCTTCCGGCATGCTGCCTGCGAAAATCGGAACCAAGAAAACAGTGGTGCTCCTGACAGCAGGCTATGGAGCCGGATATCTGATCATGGGATTTTCCGGATGGATGCTGGTTCTTATGCTGGGCTTTTTCCTGGTGGGCGTTGCCAAAGGAAGCACCATCAACACCTGCACCATCCTGGTGGCTGATAACTCCGGCGACCGTACAAAGGGCATGAACATTATGCACAGCTGTTACGCCCTGGGCGCGCTTTTGTGTCCGTTCTTCATCGGCGCGGCCATGAAGGCAGGGAATGCCGTTCCCATGCTGGTGTTAGCATCCTGCGGTTTCCTGCTGTGGCTGACCTTCTGTGTGACTCCCGCGGAAACAAAGGCCATGAAAAAGGACAGGAGCATAGATAAGGGCTTCCTTAAAAGCAAAAAATTCTGGTTGCTCACCGGTCTCCTGTTCTGCCAGAATGCGGCGGAAACCAGCGTAACCGGCTGGATGGTTACATATTTTAAAGGAAATGGCATCATATCAGGTTCCCTCAGTCCTTACACCGTGACCGTGATGTGGGGCGCCACCCTGATTGCCCGCCTGCTCATAGCATTTGTAATTCCTATCAAAAACAGCTATTCTGCCATGATTAAAATGGGGATTGGCTGCATCATTTTCTACCTGGGCCTGATGATGGCCGGTACCCAGACCGCTGCCATCCTGCTGCTGTTCGCCTTTGCCTTTGCCATGGCCGGCATGAATCCCACTGCCGTGGCCAGCGCAGGCCGTATGACCAGTGCGGCCAGCATGGGAATCATGCTTCCGGCGGCCAGCAGCGGCGCTATTATCATGCCCTGGATTATCGGTATGGTGGCTGAACATGCAGGCATTGAAATCGGAATGGCTTCCAATATCATTCCCTGCGCAGGCATGCTTCTATTCAGCGTGGCTGTAAAACGTCTGAAAGAATAGGAGCCGTGAAGCCATGCTCTACGATAAGGATATACGGGAACCTCTCTTTGATTTTCTGGAGGAGATGTACGGAAAAATACGTATTCTGGAAGAAAAACAGATAGGAAAATCCAGGGCGGATATCGTCATGGTTCTGCCGGATCTGGTGGCAGGTATCGAAATTAAGAGTGACGCCGACACCTATGCCCGTCTGAAACGCCAGGTAAAAGACTATGACCAGTTTTACGACAGGAATTATGTGGCGGCCGGCTCCAGCCATGCCCTGCACATCGAAGAACATGTCCCTGAATGGTGGGGAATCATCACCGTGGAGCAGGTGGCCGGACAGGCGGACTTTTATCTTCTCAGGGAGGCCAGGCCAAATCCCGGGGTAAATCTCAGGAAAAAGCTCAGTATCCTCTGGCGGCCGGAGCTGGCCCATATCCAGGAATTGAACGATATGCCTAAATACAAGGAAAAGAGCAAGCAATTCGTCATTGATAAAATCGCAGAAAAGATACCTGAAGAAATACTGTCAAAGCAGATAAGCGGCGCCCTGTTTGAACGGGATTATAACGAAATTGAACATGTGATACAGGAATTTAAAAAGACCCGGACCGCTGGCACCATGAAAGGGCGCGCCGGGCGCACCCGAAAAGGCAGACGTTCATGATACGCCTGCCTTTTCCTAATCCGCATTTTATTGGTCTATATTACCTGTTCCACTTTTCTATTCCGCCTTACCATCCAGATAATCCAGTATCTCCTGGGCATTGGTATCCGGCTTTGCTTTTTCAAACACCTTCTCGATGACGCCATTCTCATCTATTACATAGGTACTTCTCACCACTCCCATGGAAACCTTGCCGTAAAGCTTTTTCTCCTTCCACACATCGTATGCCTGGATGGCAGTAAGCTCTGGATCGGACAGAAGGATGAAGGGAAGTTCATGCTTGGCGGCGAAGTTGGCATGGGACTTCTCACTGTCCCTGCTGACGCCTATGACCTCCACGTTCCTCTGTTTAAATCCAATGTACGCGCCTGCAAAGGCACATGCCTCCCTGGTGCATCCGGGCGTGTTATCCTTTGGATAGAAATACAATACCACCTTGCGGCCAAGAAAAGAAGACAGTTTAACTTCCTTTCCGTCCTTATCTTTTAATGTGAAATCCGGTGCCTTTATCCCTGCACTTAACATGTCCCGTATCCTCCTTAAGCAATTGGCCAGGCTCACAGAACGCGCACTGGCCTATGAGATTATATTATTGCAGGTATTCGTGCTTGTCAAGGACTCCTCTAACGCATTATGATTTCCTTGAATCTGCGGACAAATTCCTCAGCCTTTATATCCTTTGCACACTGCACATTCTGTCTGCTGTTTCCCACCCCTATCTTCCATGTATTAAAGGTGGTGCCTCTGGTATGCTGTCCGTGAAGCTCCACATGGATGTCTTCCCCCTGATAGGTTATGATGTCTTTATCGTACACCGCAAAAACAGCCATGGGATCGTGCAGGAAGGTGTGGCGTCCCCGGTTCTCGTAATAGCATGTGAGCAGGTCTGCCAGCAGCTCCACTTCCGGTTTTTTGCTGTTTCGGAACATGGTTACCAATTGGTCATTCACCTGGCATCTGGTGGTCACATCCAGTCCTATGGCCCGGATGGGTACACCGGAGGAATAGACGATATGGGCTGCTTCAGGGTCGCAGAGAATGTTCCACTCATTGTAATGCATATAGTATGCGCCGCCCATCATCACGATTTCCTTGATTTTCCCCTTAACCTCCGGGTACTTGCAAAGCAGGACCCCCACATTGGTCAGCGGACCTATGGTGACCAGGGTTATGTCCCCCTGTGACACAGACAGGCTCCTGCGCAGATATTCCACCCCATCCATGTCCTTCCGGTACTCCAGCTCTTCCATTCCTGCCAGAAGCTGTATAGGCACCGTTTCCACATCCGCCTCTGCCACCAGCGGATGCCCTATCCCTGCGTACACCGGTATGTCGGTCCTGCCCATGAGCTGCAGAAGCCTTACCGCAATCTGCGCCCTGGCCGCCGTGTTCCGAAATACTGTGGTGATGCCCATAACCTCCAGTTCTTCCGATTTAAGGGCCAGACAGATAGCCAGGGCGTCATCTGCATCGTCTCCTATATCCGTGTCAATGATTATCTTAATCTTATCCATATTCTCCTCCTTTTTCATAACAGTCCACACAGCACCTATTTATTACAATCGTTTCATTCCTTCATACCCGATGTACTGATTCCCATTTTATAATATTTCTGCAGCGGAAAGAAGAACATTAACGGCAGCACCGTGGTGACCACGGAAGCTGCAAATATCTCCCCCCACAGAGTTCCGTTTTCCTGCTGAAATACAGACAAAGCCACCTGTACAACCCGCACCTCCGGGGCATTGGCAGCAATCAGAGGCCATACAAAGGACTGCCATTGATAGAAAAATATAAGCAGGCCCGCGCTCACCATAATCGGCTTGGTCAATGGAATATAGATTTTCGTAAACACAGCCAGCCAGCTGGCTCCATCTATCCGGGCCGACTCAGCCAGGCTGTCCGGTATTTCCTCAAATGCATTTTTAAATAAAAAGATATATGTACCGTTGGCAACAGCCGGAAGGACAAGCGCGCTCTTGGTGTTCAGCATGTTAAGCTGATGGCACAGGGAATAAAGCGGTATGGCAATGGCCTCAAAGGGTATCATCATGGTAAGTATAACCATAAGAAACAGCACATGCTTGCCCCTGAACCTGAATTTTGCAAATGCAAACCCTGCCAGCGCATTGAGGGCCAGCCCCAGGACAACGGTTACCGCGCACACCACCACTGTATTAACAAGCGGCTTCATGAACTCATAATCAACAAACAGACTCCGGAAGGATTCCAGGGATATCTGTCTGGGGATAAAGGTGGACAGCGAGAAGGGCGAAGCATATTTAAATATCTCCTCACTGGGCCTGATAGACGACATAAAAGAGAAAAATACCGGCAGCACAAGAAATACGGCATAAAACAGCATCAGCCCATACTGCACGGTTCCAAACAGAACATGTTTGACAGTCCGCTTTTTCATATTTTTCCTCCTCTTTCTTAATGCTTTGGCTTCAGAACTTTCATCTCTACCATGACCACTGCAAATGACACCAGAAGAATCAAAGTCACAATGGCATAGGAACGCCCGAAGTCTGCATAGATAAATCCTGATTTATACGCCTCATACATCATCAGGTTTGTGGACATCTCAGGGCCTCCCAGGGTGATCATGTACATGGGAACAAACATCAGCAGGTTGGCCACCGTGTTAGAGACAAATACAAACATCATGGACCGCCGTATCAGTGGCAGTATAATATCCCACACTGTCCTGAATCCATTGGCCCCGTCGATTCTGGCTGATTCAATCAGGGATTCGGATACCTCCTGAATGCCGGACAAAAGATAAAGCATCCAGTAACCGCAGCCCTTCCAGATACAGATAAGGATGACTGACATCATGGACTGTTTCGGGCTGGTAAAAAAGGGCTGGGCCGGCATTCCGAACATCATGAGTATGCTGTTGACCACGCCCTGATTGGGATTCAGTAATATATTCCATATCATACAACCGGAAGAAAGAGCTATGGCTATGGGCATCATGAATACAGACCGGAACGCGCTGTTAGCCCTGCCCGGTACGCGCACCGACAATGCCAGCAGCAGAGAAATCAGAATCTGCAGGGGCGTGGTAATGAGATTGAAAATAAGGGTCACCTTCAGCGTTTTATAGAAGGTGGGGTCTGTAAACAGCGCTGTGTAATTATCCAGGCCCGTAAAATACGTTTCCCCCCGCAGAAAGGATTCCGCAAAAAAACTTCCGGCAAAGGATATGATGATGGGGTAAATCTTAAAGATGAAAAGCAGGAGCATTGCCGGTGCAAGAAACAGATAGGGTTCCCAAGCTCCGGGCCGTTTTTTAAGTTTTGCTGGCTCCATGGGCCGACCTCCTCCTATTTAAGGAGAACGTATCCGTTAGGCCGGATACGTTCTTCCAACGTCAACTTATGCCGCTTTAGCTACTTTGTGTACTTTTTCAGGATATCATCGATCCTGGCCGCGGATGTATCCAGAGTGGTCTTTACATCTGCTCCGTTTCTTATATCCTCAATGGCTGCATTTACAACATCCGACCACTCGTTGTATCCGGGAGTCTTTGGCCTTGATACAGAATAATTCTCCAAATCGCTGGCCAGCAGGGCGTACACTTCATGGTCCGGGGCAGAAGCGTCCGTAATCCGGGCAATCCGTTCCATATTAGCCCCGATATTATTCTGGCTGTCCAGGAATATGCTGCTCCCCTCTCCCACGGTAATATACTTGATGAATTCAGCCGCCTCTTCCTTGTGTTTTGAATTGGCATTGATGCCTATGTGCCAGGAGTCGCACCCCACTGCGGGCACGCCGCCTTCAAAATAGGGCACCGGACACACGCCTACATTGATTCCCTTTCCCTTGGCTCTGGCGTAGCATACCGGGTCTCCCCATGTAAATGCCACCTTTCCTGTCTCGAACATTTCCCTGGCCTCATTGGTGTTCACTCCCTTAGGGGAAACCCCGTATTTATTAAACAGGTCCTGGTAAAAGGTCATGGCTTTTACACTGGCCTCTGAGTTCAGATATCCGGTGGCTGTCAGGCCATCTTCGCTGAGCCAGGCAGCTCCAAGGGAATTAGCCAAGGGCATTACATTCCATACGCGGTTAATCTGGTCACCGATTATGCCCCAGCATGTGGTGGTACCGTTTTCCACCTTTGTAACCTGCCGGCAGATATCCAGACACTCCTCCCAGGTCATGCGCTTATCTGTCTCATAGGCGGGATACGGAATATTGTTTTCGTCCAGAATGTCCTTATTATATACCATAATCATGCCGGACTCCCTTTTGGGCGCTGTCATAACTTTTCCGTCATAAGCAGCTGCATTGAGTCCTGTCTGGGTAAAAACCTTATCCAGTTCATCCCTGCTCATGTAGTTCTCAAAGGGCTCCAGATATCCCCTTACCGAATAGGAGGTCACAAGAGGCGCATCCACATTCAGCACATCAAAGTCGCTTAACTTGGATTTCATCTTTACTTCAACCATCTCGATCATCTGGTCAAAGGGATATGATTCTGTCTTTACCTTGATTCCGGGATGGGATTCCTCAAACTTCTGTATAATCTCCTTACCCACATCCCCCTCCCACACATCTGCATGGGAATTCAGATATACGATTTCCACAGGTTCCCCGCCCTGCGCCTTTTCCTGGCTGTTCTCCGGCGTCTTTTCCGCCTGGGCAGCGCTGCTTTCTGTCTGCTGGCTCTTTGAAGAACACCCCGCCGTCGAAAAAACCATAGCTGTTACTAATCCAACCGCTGCTAACTGTTTAAACTTCATAATATGTCCCCCTAGTCATTGCTGATCCTTCTGTTTATCACACACTGCTGCAAAATACGTCATTGTTCTTTTTTATAAATTATGCATAATTTATTTTGACTTTATATATTCATTATATATATTTTGTCATTCACAACAACCAGGCCAAATTATGATTTTGTGTAATATTTTACTATCTCCCTGTTTACTCCCAATCCCACTGTACAATTCTACCCTTTATTCCTGTATTCCGTAGGTGTCATTCCCACCCTTTTCTTAAACAGATTGCTGAAATACTGGGAATCAGAAAATCCCACCATATACGCCACATCATTAACCCTGTATCGGATATCCAAAAGCAGTTCCTTGGCTCTGTCAATCCGATACGCCGAAATATAATCCGTCAGATTCTTATTGGTGTGGCGTTTAAACAGTTCGCACAGATAATTGGGCGAGATATACAGTTCATCCGCCATATCCTTTAGTGTGATTTTCCGGTTATAGTTTGAGGCAATATACTCCTGTGCCTTCGCGATAAGCTGATTTCCCGGCTGCTTGTCCCTGGCCGGACCTGTTTTCAGGGTCCGGCCCAGTTTTTTCTCAATCTGCCTGAGCGTATCTATTAACTCCAAAGGATTGGTAGGTTTTGTCAGATATCTGGTCACTCCCAACTCTATGGCACGCTGGGCATAGGAAAAGTTAGTGTATCCGCTTACTATGATTACATCCACCTCAGCATTGACCTCCCTTATCTTATATATCAAATCCAGACCCGACATGCGGGGCATCTTAATATCGGTGATAATTACATCCGCCTGCCCGCCCTTCAGATATTCCATGGCGGCTGCGGCCTCCTCAAAGCTACCGGCCACGGTCCATTCTTCCAGCCCTTCGACCAGCCTGCACAGTCCGTTTCTTATTTTCGGTTCATCGTCCACAACAATCGCTCTCATGTCATTCCCTCCCTATGAATTGCCGGGTATGCAGAAACGGATGACCGTTCCTTCGCCCAACCGGCTCTCTATCGTAAGCCCAAACTCTTCCCCATAGTACAGCCGAATTCTCTTATTTACATTTTCCACGCCTATGCTTCTGTGGTCCATCCGCATTTCTGTGGTACCATCCCTCAGCCGCTTCAATTGTTCTTCATCCATGCCAGCCCCGTTATCGCTGACCTCCAGCCAGCATCCCCCATCCTCCTCACGTTCATATACCCTTATGCTCACCTTTCCTCCTGTTTCAATTCCATGGATAATGGCGTTTTCCACCAGAGGCTGTAAAATCAGCCTGGGAACCTGAACAGATTCATACTGGTGCGGAATATCAATCTCATATTCCAGTTTATCCTCCATCCGCTCCTTCTGAATCAGGAGATAGTTTGATACATGGCGGATTTCCTCCCTGAGGGCCACGGTCCTGGAGGACCTGCTGATTGCATATTTCATCATCTCACCCAGGGATACCACGATACCGCTTATTTCATATTCCTTTTTTTCCAGCAGCATCCAATTGATGGTATCCAGGGTATTATACAAAAAATGGGGATTAATCTGTGACTGCAGGGCTTCCAGCTCCGCATTTTTCTGGGCCAGTTTTTCCTGATAGACCTCCTTTATAAGCATGTCAATTTTGAAAACCATGTAGTTGAATGTCTCCATGAGACGGCCCATTTCATCCGAGCGCTTATTGTCTATGCGGTAATCAAAATTTCCCTGCTGCACCTCCCTCATGGCTTCAATCAGCTTCTTCACCGGGGCCGTGATGGCCAGCGACACTACCAGAAGGCAGACCAGAATCAGCAGGTTGCACAGAATGATGCTGAGCAGGATGGAGTGGTTCAGGCTCTGCACCTGGGCTGAGATATCAGAATACGGCACCATGGTATAAATCTTCCACCCGGTTGCCTCATTTTCAATAACTGACAGCGCCATACGCTCCTGTCCCACCATCAGTTCCTTTGATTCCCCGCCCCGGTTCTCCATGGCGCATACCGCGTCTATGACCTGGGAAACCGTCTTTTCATCCCCTGCAATCAGTCTTTGGTTCTGGTCCAGCATAAAGGTCATCTGATGGGGAAATGAGGCATTCTCCGTATGCAGGATGTCCAGAAATGTATCCGGGTTCAAATCCATGATCAGTACGGCAATCACCTCCTGATTGTAAAAATCCGTAATGGGTTCCACCATGGTAAGGACCTTTTCCGGTCCGGTGATTCCCTCCATATAAAAAAGCAGGTTGTCCTGAAGTCCAAGCCATACCGGCTGGCCTCCGTGCTCTGAAGCCGCCTCGTAGTACTTGGAAGACACCAGGTCAAAATCCTGCAGCCTGTAATAATCATAGGTGCTGTACAGGATATTGGAACGGTCGATAATCATGATATTATTCAGCGGTTCAAACGAAAGAACAAGGGAGGAAAAATACTCGGCTATATTGCGCTTGCTGCGCCCCACCTGAAGGTAGTCCTCACCGCTGTGGATATTATTCCGCACAATCTGGCTGGTGGCCGTACTCTGTCCCAGCTGTGTCATGTAGGAAACCTTATCCGTGACACTGATATTGATTTTCTCCAGCATATTCTCCATCTCATTTTTCTTGTTATTAAAAATAAGGCTCCTTGCATGGCTGTAGGCAAAATAGCCCATGATACCGCCCTGAAGAATCCCGATGGTTATGAATACAATCATGATTTTTGCACGGAATGATAACTGTTTCACGCCCTGTCCCCCCTGTGACCATATTTTTTCTATCATATCATGGATATTTTGGGATTACAAATCCCGAGGGGGGATATGATGTACCGGCTTTTGGACAAAAAAACGGTCCTGGCTTACCGCCAGAACCGCGTCCTGTTTATTTTTACCATTCAACATATAAAAGCGGACTGCACTGCATCCGCACTGTTTCGCAGTCTCCTTTGTCCGTCCTATGGCCTTACAGCCGTCCCGTCAGGCAGTCTTGCAAACAGCCAGCTGTGATCCATATCCACTGCCGGATATTTGGCGGCTTCCTTCTCATCAAAGCCAACACCAATGCCTGGTGTGTCGTCCACATATGCGTACCCATCCCTGATTTTCGGGCAGCCCGGGAATACAGCCTCTTCCTCCTGGGTAAAACCGGAGAACTCCTGTATTCCAAAGTTATGGCTGTTCAGGTCCAGATGCATCTGCGCGCACATTCCAATCGGTGACAGATCATTGGGACCGTGCCATGCGGTCCGCACGCCGTATGCATCGCAGAAATGAGCCAGCTTTACAGCAGGGGTTATACCTCCTATATCGCTTAAGTGCACCCTTATGAAATCAATCCACTGGTTTTGGATAATGGTTTTCCACTCAGCCGGATTGGTAAACAGCTCTCCCATGGCAAAGGGCACAGCTGTCTGCTCCCTCATATACTTATAATACCCTACCTGGTCAGGAGCCAGAGAATCCTCCAGGAAAAACAGCTTAAATGGTTCCAGTTCCTTTGTAAAAGCAAGGGTGTCTGCCAGTGATAACCGCTCATGAACATCGTGCATGACCTCAAGCTCCCATCCAAAATCCTTCCTCACCTGCTCAAACAGGCGGATTACACTGTCCATATACATTTTCGGATGGAAATACGCGCCTTCCGGTGCCCCCTCCGGTTTCACCATCTGCTGGCGCCTGCCGTCGAAGTTCCCGCCGTAGGTCCCCATATGACAGCGGATGTGCCGGTATCCTTCCTCAATATATCGGCTGATGCACTCTTTTACCTCTTCCAGGCATCCTCCGTCTGCATGGCGGTAAACCGTCACGCCTTCCCTGGCCTTTCCGCCAAGCAGGCTGTAGAGCGGCATACCGGCCAGCTTTCCCTTGATGTCCCACAGGGCCTCATCTACTCCTGATATTGCATTGTTGAGGATTGGACCATTGCGCCAGTAAGAGCTTCCCATCATGGTCTGCCAGATATCCTCTATATTATGTACGCTCCTTCCCTTTAACATAGGGCAGAGATATTCCTCGATGGCTGTAACCACAGCCTTGTGCCTCCATGTAAAGGTAGCGCATCCGTATCCAAAGAGTTCGGGTTCCGATGTCTCTACCTTGACAATGACCAGATTAATTCCCCTTGGCGCTGTCACAAATACTTTTATATCCCGAATTGTTATGTTATCCATGTTCTAATTCTCCTGTTTTTTATAATATATATCCCCGTATTATGTAACCTCCGCCCATACAGTATCAGCTCTTAACTGCCCCGCCTGTCATGCCTGCAATAAAATACTTCTGGAAGCATATAAAGAGAACCACCAGCGGCAGGCTGGACACAGTGGAAGCAGCCATCAGGTCATTCCATTTAATCTGGTACTGGGAATTCAGGGAAATGATGCCCACGGTCAATGTCTTCAACTGGTCGTTGGAAATCAGGACTGAGGAGTACATATACTCATTCCATCCGCTGAACAGGACAAATATGGCAACTGCTGCAATGCCCGGCACAATCAGGGGCAGTATGATGTTCCAAAAAATCCGGAAGCTGGATGCCCCGTCCACCCTGGCCGCCTCGTCCAGCTCAATGGGTACTGTCTTAAAGTAGGAAACCAGCATCCATGTGCTGAAGGCCACATTGGTGGCTGCATATACAATGATAAGCCCAATCAGCTTGTTGGTCATATGGTATTTGGAAAGCACCGCATAGAACGGTACCACCAGCATGACGCTGGGAAACATCTGGGTTACCAGAAGGAAATCCATCAGCTGTTTTTTACCCTTAAACTGGAATCTGGTCACCCCGTAGCCGGCCAGACATGCACATGTAATACAGATAATCATGGCAAAGATACATGTTACCAGGCTGTTAAGGGTCATTCTTCCGAAATTGTAGGTAGTGAAGAATTTGCGGAAGGACTCCAGGCTGATTGGGTCCGGTATCCACTGGGGTTTAGGCGAGTAGGTCTGGGCCTCTGTTTTGAAGGCAGTGGAAATCATCCAGAGAACAGGCACCAGCACCATAAGGGCCAGCAGAATCAGGACCACATAACAGAGTACTTGTTCCATTCTGCGTTTCGACTTCATTTTATTCATCCTTCAGCACCACCTTATACACAGAGTTTATGAGATAACAGATAATGAAAACCAGGATTCCCCATGCTGCTCCTTTACCGAATCTCAGGTCGTTGAATGCGGTTCCGTATATGCTCAGGCTGATCAGGTTCGTGGCTGTGCCCGGCCCGCCTGCTGTCATGGTAAAAACCTGGGTATACTGCTTGAACCACCACACGCTGTCCAGGATAATCACCGTTGTCAGGATGGGCTTTAGGGAAGGCAGGGTGATGTAGCGGAAGCTGTCCCACTTATTTGCCCCGTCAATCACCGCCGCCTCATACAGGTCCTTGGAGATGCTCTGGAGTCCGGCCAGTATCATGGTCATGACCAGAGGAAATCCCTTCCATATACAAGTGAACACCACGGACGGAAACGCCAGTTCCTTGCTGCCCAGCCAGGATATGTTGGCTGAAATGATACCCAGTGACTTCAGCATATCGTTTAGTACACCATACATGGGATTCATGATCCAGGTAAACAAAAGGGCTATGACAGCTTCCGGAAAAAGCCATGGGAGCATAAAAATGACCCTGAATACAGTCCTTCCCCTGAACTCCCTGTTTAGCAAGGTTGCCAGGATGAAACCCAGGACAAAATGCCCGATTACCACAAATATCATGAACTCAAACGTAAGCAGCACCGATTTATAGAAAGACGGATCTGTAAACGCCTCTATATAGTATTTGAAGCCTACGAATTTCCACTTAGTCACCAGGTTAGTATTGAAGAAGCTGATATAAAAGCCATAGGCCATGGGATATATAATAAGGGCTGCCAGCATGAATACAATGGGGAATGCAAATAAGTATCCGTCATTCTGGTATTTGATTTTACCCGCGGTTCCTTTTGTTTTTACCTTAGACATGATATCATGACCCTTTCTTTGCCTGTATTAATTGTAATCCTCCAGGAGCTGATCAAGATCCTTTACCAGCTGTTCCGCTGCCTGGTCGTTTGTTTTCTCGTTGCTGAATACAGCTGCATAGGCATCGCCCAGGGCGCTCTTAAGTCCGCTGATTCCCGCAAAAGCCAGGGTCGGACGGCAGCCGTCCTCAATCTGCTTTAAGAAACCTGCATAATCGTCTCCTGTTATATAGGAAACCTTCTGTCCTTCGGTGGTGGACGGAATCTTGCCGCTGGACTCCCAGAACTTCATATCCTTATCGTGGGAGGTAAAGAATGCCAGGTATTTGGCGGCAGCTGCCTTCTCTGCGTCAGTTGATTTGGCGGTAATAGCATATCCCTCAGCTCCCAGCATAGTACCTGAATACTCTCCGGGAAGTTTAAAGGAACCAAGCTTTCCTTTTAACTCAGGATTGTTGGCATAAGCAACGCCCAGGGCGTTTGGTCCGGTAAGGAACATGCTGGTATAGCCCATGGCAAAGTAGTTTGCCGCTGTGGGATAATCCACCTCTGTGATACCGGTGGGAACCACACCCTCCACATTGTTCATATCTGTCCACTTAGAAAATACATCCACGAATGCCGGGTCTGTGGTAATATCTGTCTTCCACTCATCCGATCCATCCTCCTGGTAAGCAAGCTCATATCCATTGCTCCAGAGATAGGACATAAAACGGCTCTGCCCTGAGGAATTATTGGAGCCTACCATGGAGAATCCCCACTGGTCCACCTGTCCGTCCCCGTCCGTATCCTTTGTCAGCGCCTTTGCACAGTCCACAAACTCATCCCATGTGGCAGGCACTTTAAGCCCAGCTTCCTCAAAACGATCCATCCGGTAGATAACGGCCTGCGGCTGTACGGCCACCGGATAATAGGTCATCTGCCCGTCAATGGTGCAGGCATCCATAACGCCGTTTGCCAGGCCGTCAATAGCTTCCTTGTCCATCCAGTTGTTAAGGTCCTCTGTCAAACCCAGGTCATAAAGGGTGGGCACCTGGTCAGCAGATGTGAAGAACATGGTGGGAAGGTCATCCGGGGAGGTTGCCATGGCTGCCAGCTTTGTATAAATATCACCGGAGGCAATGGCCTGGATTTCCACCTTAATGTCCGGATTTTCCTTCATAAATTCCTCTGCGTACTGATATATGTACTGGCCATGAGGATCCTCAGGCGCATATCCGTCCATGACGGTCAAAGTAACCTGTTCTCCGGACGCGGCCTGTGTATCCTTATTTCCCGTCCCGGTACCGCCATTATCCTTTGTGTCCCCTGCCTTTACTTCCTCTGCCTTTGTATCTGCCGTGCCGGATGATGAGCCTGCGCATCCTGTCACAAGGGATGCCGCCATCACTACGGAAAGCATTGCTGATAAGAATCTTCTTTTCATGTCAGTTCCTCCATTTCATTGTTATAAATCTCTCTTAATTACCGGCCGGTAATCGTTTGTTCTGATGGGAATATCATACAACAACTGATATGAGGAATGTGATTATTATTTAGTCAAAAATCACCATTTTTTTGTCCTGTGACAAAAATCTGCATAAAAATAGCAGCTGGTATACAAAAATCACCAGCTACTTTCTTCTGCATCGTCTGCTTGTTTCCCACCATTCATGTGCAGATTTACGGTATTGAAGGGGAGAAACGTCCATAATTGATTTAAATTGCCTTAAAAATGTGTTTACGCTGTCATAACCGCATCTCTCCGCTATCACTGCCACGCTATCACTACTATTTTCCAATAAACTGGCAGCCTCGCAGACCCTCACCGTATTGATGTACTTGTTTAAGTTGTATCCGCAATACTTGGTGAAATCCTTGCTGATGGTTGTTGGGTGAAGAAAAAATTTTTCACCCAGCATATTCAGGTTCAGCTCCTCATTAAAATGAACATCAATGTATTCCTTAATCTCCAGCATCCTGGCATTGGAAGGCGAGATACCCGACTCACTCCGCTCAAACCGGAAGACTCGAAACAGCAGCACTGCTATCTGGGTGATAATGGTCCGCTGAATCTGGGTACGGAAGGGCTTATGCACCTCGCCCTCCTCCTTTAAATAGCACAGCATATCGATCAGATGTCCAAACACCGCCCGGTCCACATTTTTATAATTTTGGACAAACACATCCGGCGGGGGCGTACCAAATACCTTCTGCAGGTCATGGTCCAAGATAATACTTCTATAGTAGGTTGGTTTGGCTGTGAAGCCGTATCTTGAAAACGGCAGCCTGTCAATCCGCCTCAGATGGTGTTCCATGGCACCTATGACCAGAATATCATAGGGCTCCACATGGTACTTCCTGCCTGAGATATAGTAGTCCGCAGCCCCGTCCTCCACCAGGAGAATCTCACTGGTATTATGGATGTGGTGCATCTCGTTCTTCTCATATTCACAGGTCCGTGAAATATTATAATTATCCTCACTGATTGCCCGGAAATGGTCCGGCTCATAGTAATCATTAATCTTAATCTCCATGTGGTAACTATAACATATCTGCTTCTATATGTCAAAAACGCAGCTCCCCGCACCTATTGGCATGCCACTGATAAACCTCAGCATTCCCCGGCTATTTATACTCTTATATTGTTATGACTAAATACTCCCCTGTCATCTGAAGCACCGCATATCTTGTTATCCCTCTATTGCGCCGCGTTTTTCTTAAGCATCCCCAGAATCACGCATCCGGCCGCTGCTCCCGCAACCACCGCAGCCAGATACATAAGGGGATTTCCAATGGTGGGAAGGACGAAGATACCTCCATGAGGCGCCCTGAGGGTACAGCCAAATGCCATGGAAAGCCCTCCTGCAATCGCAGAACCGATGATACAGGAAGGAATCACGCGCAGCGGATCCTGGGCCGCAAAGGGAATGGCTCCCTCTGTGATAAAGGACAGGCCCATTATATAATTGACAATACCGGACTGGCGCTCCTTTTCCGTAAACTTCCTCTTAAAGAAAGTGGTGCACAGGGCAATGGCAATAGGAGGCACCATACCGCCTGCCATGACAGCGGCCATGACCTCAAAGTTGCCCTCTGCCAGCTGTGCGGTTCCGAACACATACGCTGCCTTGTTAAACGGACCGCCCATATCAATGGACATCATGCCGCCTAATACCATCCCCAACACAATCCGGCTGGTGCCGCCCATTCCGTTCAGGAAGTGGGTGAGGCCATCGTTAATCATACCCATATATGGGTTGATGAATGTGGTTACCACTGCTGCCAGGAAGATACCGATAACCGGATAGAGAAGCACCGGCTTGATGCCTTCCAGCGACTTTGGCAGCTTTGAGAAAAGCTTTCTTAAGCCCACCACAATATATCCGCCTACAAAACCTGCAAACAGAGCGCCCAGAAATCCTGCGTTCACATCGCCGCCTGCCGGGTTGGCAAAGGTGGATCCCATCTTGGCAATCAGTCCTGCCACCAGGCCCACTGCCAGGCCGGGACGGTCCGCGATACTCATGGCGATGAAGCCGGCCAGGATAGGAAGCATCATTCCGAATGCCTGCTCGCCCACGGTCTTAAGATAGGCTGCCAGAGGCGTATTCTTGCCGAAGTTGGCCGGGTTGATGGAATAATCGTCAAACAGGAATGCCAGGGCGATCAGGATACCTCCGCCGATAACAAAGGGAAGCATGTGGGATACGCCGTTCATCAGGTGCTTGTATATGGTCCTCCCAATGCTGTCATTGCCTTCCGACACGGACTCTCCCCCCGCGGCTCCTGTGTGATGGTATACCGGCACCGTGCCGTCCACAGCCCGTTTGATCAGTTCCTCGGCCTTGTGGATGCCGTCGGCCACAGGGACCATGATAACAGGCTTTCCGTCAAATCTGGCCATCTCCACGTTCTTATCCGCTGCAATGATAATGGCATCCGCCGCTGCAATTTCTTCCCTTGTGAGCACATTCTGGGCTCCGCCGGAACCGTCGGTCTCAGCTTTCAGGGCAATTCCCAGCTTCTTTCCCGTATTCTCCAGGTTCTCAGCCGCCATGTAGGTGTGGGCAATGCCGGTGGGACAGGCCGTAACCGCCAGAACACGGTAACCGGAGGAGGCGCCTGCTTCTGCATCCGCCTTTGCATCCTTGGCCGCCTCTCCCTCAGGCGCTCCAAAACGCTCTGTCTCTGCCTCATCTATGATGCGTAAAAATTCATCCTTATCCGCTGCCCCCATAAGCCCTTCCTTGAATCCGGGATTCATAAGCAGGGTTGACAGGCGGGATAATGCCTCCAGGTGTACGTCTGCTCCCTCAGCAGGCGCCGCAATCATAAACAGAAGGTTGGCCAGGGAGCCGTCAAACGCGTCGTAATCAACGCCCTCTGGAACCACCATGGCCGCCAGTCCGGGCTCCTTTACCGCCTCTACCTTTGCGTGTGGAATGGCAATTCCCTCACCGATGGCCGTGCTGCCCAGGGCTTCTCTTGCCAGTATGCCCTCCTTATATCCGGCGGTGTCCTTAAGCCTTCCTCCGGCATCCATCAGGGATACCAGCCTGTCCACGGCCTCCTCCTTATCTGAAACCTTTACGCCCAGTTCAATACTCTCTTTTTTTAATAACTCTGTAATCCGCATAAATGCGCCCCTCCTAACCGGTTAAAGTGTGTTTAAGAGTCTCATAATTTCATCTTTTGTTCCAATTCCGTCGGAAAATGCCGTCGCGCCGCCGCAGGCTGTTCCCAGCTTCAAAGCGTATGCATAATCCCCTTTTTCCAGGTATCCGGCTATGAATCCTGCCACCATGGAATCCCCTGCCCCAACAGAATTTTTTACCGTTCCCCTGGCAGCCTGCCGGCGGTGTACACTGCCGTCCTCTGCTACCAGTATGGCTCCGTTTCCTGCCATGGATACCAGCACATTCACCGCTCCCTGTTCCTTAAGCTTCCTGGCATGGAGAATGATTTCCTCCTCTGTCTCAAGCTCCAGCCCGAACATCTGTCCCAGCTCATGATTATTGGGTTTAATGAGAAATGGACGGTACTTTAAAACCTTCAGGAGCAAATCCTTCTCCGCATCCACTACCATGCGGATTCCCCTGCCGTCCAGGCGTTCCATGATTCTCTGGTAGATGTCACTGTCAATGGCAGCCGGTATGCTTCCGGAAAGGACCAGCACATCCTCCTTTTTTAGATAGGAAAGCTTCTCAAAAAGCTGGTCCACATCGCCGGCTGTAATCTCCGGTCCCATTCCGTTGATCTCGCTTTCCTGGTCGGACTTCAGCTTTACATTAATACGGGACATGCCCTTCTCCACCTGGATAAAATCTGAATCAAATCCCAGGCTCCTGACTCCCCGCTCTATCTCCCGGCCCGTAAAACCGGCAATGAATCCCAGAGCCGTACTCCTGTATCCCAGGTTTGCCAAAAGCGCTGAAACATTGATGCCCTTGCCTCCGTAAAAGATGTTTTCCCTGATGGTCCGGTTTACACTTCCCAATGCAAAATGTTCTACTTTAACCACATAGTCCAGTGCCGGATTAAATGTTACCGTGTAAATCATATATCTCCGCACCTCCTTTTTATGAAATTTTATTTCTTATGTTGTCTCTATCATAATACGATGCTATATTTTCGTCAATAGTATTTTGTAAGAAAATTCATTTCATGCATTTTTTTGTCGCAATATACAAACAGACGGCCTGTTTCCGTAAAAAGCCGTCTGTTTTTTGTGCATTATTTTCTATTTTATCGTTAGTACTGCGCCGCGTAAATAACAGCGAAACACGGTTCCATTATTTCTTATCCGGCGATATGGCTTTTTCATGACGCCGTATATGCTCCATGGACCCCTTCATACCAGCCCGGAGCAGAAGGTAAAGTATCTCCATCACTGCCGTAGCCGTCACCCTGGAAAACCAGAACTCCTCTGTCAGCAGCTTTTCCCTGGTGGCAGTGACAATCTTGTAATCACATATCCTGGCCAAGGGCGAATTTCCATTATTGGTAATGAGAATGACCGTGCATCCGTTTTCCTTTGCCCCCTCTGCCAGGGTCTGAAGACGCTTGGAGCTTCCTGAATTGGATATGACCATAACCACATCCTCCTGGCCCAGGTTAAAGGTATAGGCAGTCTGGGTTTCCCATATATCCCCTGCCACAGCCGGTATTCCCAGCTGGTTGAATTTGAAGGCGCCGTCCAGAGCCACGGGAATGGTATTGCCCACGGCTGCCAGCTGCACCATTCGGGCATGCTCCAGCCTGTCCAGAATATGTTCCAGATTGGCCGGGTCCATCATGTTCACGGTCTCCGTCAGCTCAGCCACCTTGTTAGCCAGTATATTCTGAAGAGACTGCCGCAGATCGCCGCGGTCAATGTCATTGGACACATTCCGGTCCATTTGTTCTTCTTCCAGCACCTCCCTGGCCAATGCCAGCTTCAGGCTGTGGAATCCTTTGAAGCCGCACCGCCTGCAAAACCGGGATACTGTGGCGTCGCTGGTCCCGCTGGCCCTGGCCAGCTCGCCCACCGTCATATCCACCACTTCCGCCTTATGCTCCATCATGTAATCCGCTATCTTTTTCTCTGCTTCAAAAAATTCGTCATAGGAGGAGCAGATGACTCCCAACGCGCTTCGTGTCTCTCCCATATCATATTCCGCCTGTCTCATGTAAATTTATTTCATGATCTAAATATAGCACACAAAACTTAAAAATAAAAGTTGTTTTTCGTCATATATTATAATGCTTTATGAAACTTTATTAACTTTTCGTTACTCCCCTTGTTTTTCCTTTTTTACTGTGCTATAATCTCTAAACGTTAACATATTATTAACAATTTGTTTATATTTAGCCGCATATTATCAGGTCTTCAAATGTGAGAAAGAGGCTGGTATCATGAAAAATATTATAACATTTCTTTCCAAGTACAAACATGCATGGCTGCTGTGTTACGGCTTCATTTATCTTCCATGGTTCTGTTACCTGGAAAAGACAGTCACCCGTCATTACCATGTAATGCATGTTGCCCTGGACGACTTCATACCCTTCAACGAATATTTTATTATTCCCTACATGATGTGGTTTTTATACGTGGCAGGAACCATAGTTTTCTTCCTTTTCCGTAATAAGGAAGACTATTACAGAATTTGTACCTTCCTGTTCTCAGGTATGACCATCAGCCTGATTATCTGTACCTTTTTCCACAACGGAACAGATTTCAGACCGGCCATTGACCCGGGTAAGAACATATTTTCCGGCATGGTCGCCGCCCTGTACCAGACGGATACGCCTACCAACGTATTCCCCAGCATCCATGTGTACAACTCCATCGGCACCCACATCGCCATCATGAAGAGCGAGTCCTTTAAGAAATATCCCTGGGTGCGGGCCGGTTCAGCCATCCTTATGGTTTCCATCTGCCTGTCTACCGTATTCTTGAAACAGCACTCGGTTATCGACATGGTGGGAGCAGCTATCATGGCTTATGTGATTTACGGGATCGTCTACGGATACAACTGGTCTGCCGAAGACAAGAAGGTCACCCAGAAGGCGCTCAGTTAAAAGGCCGGAATTTAGATGTTTGGAAATTAAATGTTTGGAAATCAAATGTTCGCAAAATCAAATGTTCGCAAAATCAAAACCGCTGTATGTCAGTCATTCTGCAAACTGGCATACAGCGGTTCTTTTATCCCTATGCTTTTTATTTCTATACTTCTGTTACATATCTCCCCTACCGCTCCTCTTTATCCTTTGGCAGCAGCAGGTTCAGGAGAATGGAAACAACTGCTGCTATGACCACAGGCGTTTTTGCAAACACCACGGTCATCCAGGAGGGAAAACCGCAGAGCGCGTCGGATGCCTGGGTAACCCCTGCTCCAAGAGCCACCGCTATACCAACGATAAAGCCGCTTCTCACCGACAGGCCGGTATTGAATATCATGCGGATTCCGGTCACTGTGATGGCGGCAAACACAGTCAGGGTAGCTCCGCCCAGCACACACTGGGGAACACTGGTGAGAAAGGCGGAAAACTTTGGCAGTATTCCCGCAATCCCCAATATAATGGCTGCCAGAGCAGCGACCCAGCGGTTCACCACCTTGGTGGTGGTGACAATCCCCACATTCTGGCTGAAGGTCACATTGGGAAGTCCCCCAAAAAAGGCTCCTATGATATTGCTCAGCCCGAATCCCAGAATACCGCCCCGCAGCTCCTTATCCGTGGCTTCCCTGTCCATTCCGCCCATGGTGGTGGCTGTCACATCCCCCATGGCCTGCAGGGAATTGATGGCAAACAGCAGACCGATTGCCACACAGGATGAAACTTCAAATTCAATTCCAAAATGCATTATCTTTGGAAGGGCAAATATGCCTGCACGTCCCACAGCGCTGAAATCAACCATTCCAAACCCAAGGGCAACGCCGTATCCAACGATAATTCCGATAAGTACAGAAGCCAGCTTTACGATTCCCCTGCCATAATTATTACAGACTATGACCACAGTCAGGGTAAGTGCTGCCACCAGCCAGTTCTGCCAGGAACCATAGGACTCACTGCCCTGTCCTCCTGCCATATAGCGAATGGCAATGGGGTATAGGGACAAGCCGATGCACAGGATGACAATACCTATAATCAGCGGCGGAAACAGTGACTTGATCTTGTTGTAGGACAGACCTACCAGTACTGCCACGATTCCGCCTACAATCTCTGCCCCGAAGATGGTGGCTATACCGTAGCCCTCCACAATGGTGGACATGCTTGTGACATAGGCAAATCCAACCCCGACAATCAACGGCAGTCCCGCTCCAAACTGAAGGCTGCCTTTCCTGAATCCGACTGGGAATACCTGCAAAAGGGTGGCCAAAGCAGATACCACAAGAGCCGCCTGGACAATGATGACCTTATCTTCCCCGCTTAAACTGGCCACACCCGCAATGATGATGGCAGGGGTCACACATCCCACTATCATCGCCACAATGTGTTGGAAAGCCAGGGGAAGCGCCTGTCCCAAAGGCGGCATCCCGCCGTTCAGTTCAAAAACTGATTCTTTTTTGTGTTTGCCTTCTTTCATTTTACCTCCTTTTCATATAAAAAGGTCCTATGAAAGCAAACAGAAAGACAGCCTGATTATAGCTATTTTTCCATTATACGTTCCATAGAACCACTTTTTTGTTTGTATATATGAATAATTTTTTGACGTTTTATTTATATCTTATTGTAAAATAATACCACAATGTTAAATGATTGTCAATCTTTGTTGGTGAAAATATCAAAGAAAAACTCCGAAAAACAATCTTCTCAACCACATAAACGCAGCAAAAAATCCGCAGTCCTCCTGTCCAACAGGATTTCCGCGGATTTTTCACTTGATTTTTCACCTGAGTATCGGATTGACAAATTTCGCTTGGACTTACTGCCCCTTTGAAAAAGGATTCAGCATTTTGCTTACCACTTCCGCCTCAGACGGGCCTTCAAACAGGGTGCTTCCCTGGTCCTTGGCTGGTATGCTGTCCACCCTGGAGCCGTCAATTCCGCCCCTCATCTCTACTTCATGCTTATAGTCAGCCAGGTATTTTTCGATGGCGCTGATTTTGTCCTCAGGCGCCTCCATACCTTCCTTAGATAGTCCCATGATGTCCATGACCGTATCCAGCTCACTGGCATCCCAGTCCTTAAGAACTGTGTTTGCGAGAAACTGAATCCGCTCCCTGATTGAATTGCACTTCAGAAATTCTTTTACCATTTTTAAGACCTCCAAACATATGGAAATTTCTTGATACCGGCTATACTATACTACTTCGTTAAAAAGATGTCAATTAAAACCGTAAAATTTCTGCGTTATTTTATATCCCAGAATCAAAAGTTCCCTTCCGCCCTTGCCGGGAAGGTTGCAGCCCTGTCCCAAAAAGCCCATTCTGAGCCGCAGGTAAAGGGGCAGATTCTGCTTTTTCAAGTACTGCCACAGCTCTTTCTTTTTCTCCAGGTTTTCCTCTGTTCCGGATTTGATAGCCAGGACAGAACAAATGGTCATCATGATTTCCAGGTATTGTATCATGTAGTGGCGCAGCTTCCTGCTGCTTATCTTCATGGCATCATAATAACCTAACATCAGCTTGGTGACCCGAATCTGCTGGTCAATGCGGCCAATCATCACCTCTTCGTTGACGGACTGGTCCTGCCTTCCGATGTAATAGCGGTAGAAATTCACATCCAGGTAATAGATATGCTTCACATGAGGCAGGGGCTGGTACACAAAAATATTATCCACATAAAAGGTATGTTTGGGAAGCTCCAGCCCGCACTGGATCAGCAGCCCTGTCCTGTAAATAACAGAGTGCATCAGTATATACTGCCCTGTCATGAAAAACTTCACGTCATTCCATCCAAATACCTTGTCCTTTGGAAATGCCGTGTGATATTTCATCACTTTTTTCCTTCTGGCCCCTTCCTTCTCATAGACAAAGTTGGTAACCAGCATGTCCAGGGTCTCTCCCCCGTATACAAAGCGCCTCAGGGTATCAAGAACCTGTACATATGCCTCCTCATTGACCCAGTCGTCGCTGTCCACCACCTTAAAGAAAATGCCTGTGGCATTTTTAAGTCCTGTGTTCACCGCTTCCCCATGCCCGCCGTTTTCCTGGTGGATGGCACGGCAGATAGTGGGATATTCCCGGGCATACCGGTCAGCAATTTCTCCTGTCCTGTCTTTGGCGGATCCGTCATCCACAATGATGATTTCCACTTCCTCCCCGCCCGTAAGCAGGGTGTTGATACAGTGCTCCATATAGCTTTCCGAGTTATAACAGGGGATTGCCACAGTCAATAACTTCACCTTTCTACCTCCTCATTATGAGTACTTAGCCAAACGCTGCCAGGGCTGCCAGATTGGCGGCCCCGTGCATCAATACTGCCATGGGATACTTGCGGTATTCGCTGCCTTCATAGCCCCATGCCAGCACCATTCCCAAAAGGAATGCGTATGTGCCTTGAATCCAGTTTCCATGATATATCCCAAAGGCCAGGGAGGATATGACCGCCGCCGGAAGAAAGGCCATGAAACGCCTCAGCCATCCGTACAGAACCAGGCGGAAGGCTCCTTCCTCCAGAATGGGAGCCAGGACCAATGTCATCCACAGCAGTTCCGCTCTCCGGTATATGGCCGGAATCATGGCCTGCTCATAAGATGATAAGAGACTGCCGGGCCACGGTATAACATTCACCAGCAGATTGCCGGCCAGTGCCGCCGCCGCTGCCGCCAGTACACGCTTCTGCCACCCTGGGGGCAGAACCTGTTTTCCATCCCTCATACGCTTCCTGTCCTTCTATTCTTATTCTGCTGACAGTATAGCATGGCTCCCTGGGTTTTGCCACCATCTTTTTACTCTTTCCATTGCATTTTTTCCCATATTACCCTATAATAAACTTAATTTATATGACAATTTTAAAGACAAGCGAGGTACGGATTATGGCGAAAAAACGCATCGTAATGGCCATCGGCCACAAAGATATGGGAACCAATCTTCCTGAACAAAAGGCAGCTGTGGCGAGAACCGCCAAAATCATCGCTGATTTCATCCAGGAGGGATGGCAGGTAGCCATTGTACACAGCAACGCTCCCCAGGTAGGCATGATTCACACAGCCATGAATGAATTCGGCAAACAGCATGACGGTTATAGCCAGGCTCCCATGTCTGTCTGCTCCGCCATGAGCCAGGGTTATATCGGATACGATCTTCAGAACGGAATCAGAGCTGAACTCATTAAGAGAGGCATTTACAAACCTGTAAGCACTGTATTGACCCAGGTGACAGTGGACCCATACGATGAGGCCTTCTATACCCCCGTCAAAGTCATCGGGCGTGTGATGTCCAAGGAGGAAGCGGACGCCGAGGAAGCAAAGGGCAACCATGTAACAGAAGTGGAGGGCGGTTACCGCAGAATCGTAGCATCTCCCCATCCTGTTGCCATTGTGGAGATCGATGCCGTCAAGGCTCTTATGGACGCAGACCAGATTGTCATTGCCTGCGGAGGCGGCGGCATTCCCGTCATGGAACAGGGCTATAACTTAAGGGGCGCCAGCGCCATCATTGAGAAGGACCTTGCCACCGGACTGCTGGCCAAGGAGATCGATGCTGATGTGATGATGATACTCACCAGCGTGGATAATGTTACCTTAAACTACGGCACGCCCCAGGAACAGCCCATCAGCCACATGACCATAGACCAGGCCAGGGATTATATCAGCCAGGGCCAGTTTGAATTCGCCTCCATGCTGCCAAAGGTATCTGCCTCCATTGATTTCCTGGAGAGCGGAAAAGGCAGGAAGGCCATCATCACCACCCTGGATAAGGCAAAGGACAGCCTGAAAGGCCATGCAGGCACGGTAATTGAATAAAAACTTTGATTTAAGCGCTTTGATTTCCATAGGAAAACAGTAAAAAATCCACTAACCCCAAGTATTTTCCAAGGGTTAATGGATTTTTTATATGCCTTTTATGCTTCTGCCAGCACCCGCTCCGTTATATAGCTGACCATCTCATCCTTTTTCATCCCCAGAGACAGGGCCAGTTCGGAATACAGATTATCCTCCGCTGTCTTAAAATACCGCTCGTCCAAATCCGTCATCTTCTTTCCCTGCTCCAAGCGGTCCTTTCTGCGCAGGTACAATGCTTTTATCATGCTGATCCACACCCGGCAGTCACAGGTCTTAAGGGCTTCCTTATACCGTTCCTCCCGCTGTTTATCATTGGTCACCTCCATCTCCTTCACATCCGAGATTTTGTCAATCAGTTCAAGGGCCTCTTCTTTGGAAAGAAGCGGCCTGGTTATGGTTTTCTCCGAATCCACAGGCGTCACAATTTTACTGTCTTGCTGATAATAGGGACGGAGTACATAATACAGCCGGTCCTTTGGACCATCAGGTCTGTCGATTGTGATAATATCCATCACCTCGCAGACGCCCCTGATGCCGTATATGATATACTGACCTTTCTGATACATAATTTTACCGCCTACTTCCCTTATTTTATAATACTTATATTGTATCACTAAAAGGGTGTCGATGTCAGAAGTTTTTTGGCGCTGCCTCAAATTTTGTAAAATATATACCATGGTGCCGCCTGGTTATTTGTATACAATAACCAGTTCATTGTTCTTTGCAGGCTCCTGTCCGGTGTCAGTCCTCCTTTGCTTCCACCACAGCCAGTATTTCGGTGGCGCTGCCCCCCGGAAGCTCATTGGCTCCAATGGCAAGTCTTGCCGCGATTCCCGCTTCTCCATATAAATCCCGGAACAGCCGGCTGGCCCCGTCTATGACCTGCGGCTGATTTCCAAATCCCTTGGCGCAGCGCACATAGCTGATAATCTGTACAAACTGTTTTACTTTATCCAAATCGCCCAATTCCGCCTTCAGAACAGACAGAATATTAAGAGCGCATATTTGGGCGGACCTCTGGCCATCCTCTATGGTCAAATCCTCCCCCACAACGCCCACCACCTGGCGCACTCCATGGATGTCCGGCGTCTGACCGGCAATATAAATCAGATTCCCCACTCTTCTTGACGGTGCATACAATCCGTTGGGCTTTGGCAGCTCAGGAAGTTCAAGTCCCATTTCCCGCAATTTCTGTTCTACTTTCATAACCTTCTCCTTATCATTTTTATATTTTCTGCATTCTTTATGCAAAGGCGCTGCATACAGCAGACGAACCACCATACCCAGCGCCTTCGGCACAAGCCATTTCGTTAAACACGTTCTTCTCTATGATTTCCTTTTCATTGCCTTACGCATTCTTTACCGTAGCAATGTCAATCAGGGTCAGCTCCTTGGCCCGGTTTTCCAGGCTGGTTACCAGCGCATTGGCCGTATCCAGGGAGGTCAGGACATTGACGCCTGTTTCGATGGCATTGCGGCGGATGATGAAACCGTCATGGCTGCGCTCTGCGCCCTGGGCCGGAATGTCGATAATCAGGTCAATCTGATGTCCCAGCACCAGGTCCAGGATGTTGGGAGATTCCTGCTCCAGCTTGCGGATTTCGTAAGCCTTTACACCGTTCTTATTCAGTGTCCGTGCAGTACCCCTGGTGGCAAATATCTGATATCCCACAGCAGCAAACCTGCGGGCAATATCCACGGCCTCCTCCTGGTCGCTGTGGCGCACGGACATAATCATTTTCTTGTATTTTGGAAGACGGATTCCCGCTCCCTCAAATGCTTTATAGAGCGCTTCATTGAACGTCTTTGCAATGCCCAGACACTCGCCGGTGGACTTCATCTCAGGCCCAAGGCTGATGTCAGCGCCCCGAATCTTCTCAAAGGAGAACACAGGCATCTTGATGGCTATATAATCAGCTGCGGGCTGCAATCCCGGTTTATAGCCCAGCTCCCGGATGGTATGGCCGCAGATAATCCGGGTTGCCAGCGGCACGATGGGGATGCCGGTAACCTTGCTGATATAGGGAACCGTCCGCGAGGAACGGGGATTCACCTCGATGATGTATACGTCGTCACCGTCCACAATGAACTGAATATTAATCATGCCCTTTACGTGGAGGGCTCTTGCCAGCTTCTCAGTGTAGTCCACAATGGTGTCGATATTGTGCTGGGTGATGTCCTGGGCCGGATACACGGAGATACTGTCGCCGGAGTGGATACCGGTGCGCTCTATATGCTGCATAATACCGGGAATCAGGATGTCGGTGCCGTCACAGATGGCATCCACCTCTATTTCTTTGCCCATGATATACTTGTCAACCAGAATCGGATGCTCCTGGGCTATCTGGTTGATAATGCCGATGAATTCGTCGATATCCTCATCGCTTATGGCAATCTGCATACCCTGTCCGCCCAGCACATAGGATGGCCTCACCAGCACCGGATAGCCAAGCTTATGGGCTGCTTCCTTTGCCTCCTCGGCCGTAAATACGGTATGTCCTGCGGGCCTTGGGATATTGCACTGCTCCAGGATGGCGTCAAAGCGCTCCCTGTCCTCCGCCGCGTCCACATCCTCTGCAGCCGTACCCAGAACGGGAACTCCCATCTTCATCAGGGCTTCTGTCAGCTTGATGGCTGTCTGTCCGCCGAACTGCACCACTGCGCCGTCCGGCTTCTCAATATCCACGATGCTCTCCACATCCTCCGGGGTAAGGGGTTCAAAATACAGCTTATCCGCAATATCAAAGTCCGTGCTGACGGTCTCCGGATTATTGTTGACAATAATGGTCTCGTAGCCTTCCCTGCTGAATGCCCAGGTACTGTGGACAGAACAGAAGTCAAATTCAATTCCCTGTCCAATACGGATTGGGCCGGAACCCAGAACAAGCACCTTCCTGCGCCCGGTGGTCTGCTCAGCCTCGTTAAAACCTCCGAAGCAGGAATAATAGTAAGGTGTCTCGGCCGCAAACTCAGCGGCGCAGGTGTCCACCATCTTATAAACCGCGCGGATACCATTGTCATAGCGCAGCTTCTTTATATCCTCCTGGGAGGTTCCCGTAAGCCTTGCAATTACATTGTCGGGATACTCGATTCTCTTGGCCTCTGCCAGAAGCTCTGCCGTCAGACTCTTTTCTCCTGCGCCCACTGCCTTCAGGGCGTCCTCCATCTCCACCAGAATGGCCAGCTTGTCAATAAACCAGAAATCAATTTTAGTGATGTCGTGTATCTGCTCATAGGTGAATCCGCGGCGCAGCGCCTCTGCAATTCTCCAGATGCGCATGTCATCCACCCTGTTTAATTCTTCTTCCAGTGTTTCGTCGGAAAGGTCCGTAAAATCATAGGACAGCAGGCAGTCCACATGCTGTTCCAGAGAACGGATGGCCTTCATGAGAGCGCCTTCAAAATTGGTGCAGATACTCATGACCTCTCCTGTGGCCTTCATCTGGGTGCCCAGGGTGCGCTTTGCGCTGATGAATTTGTCAAAGGGCAGCCTTGGCATCTTTACCACGCAGTAGTCCAGCATGGGCTCAAAGCTGGCATATGTTTTCTTTGTAACCGCATTTCTGATTTCGTCCAGGGTATATCCCAGGGCGATCTTGGCAGCCACCTTGGCGATGGGGTATCCCGTTGCCTTGCTTGCCAGGGCCGATGAACGGCTTACACGGGGATTTACCTCGATAACACAGTACTCAAAGCTGTCCGGATTCAGGGCGTACTGCACGTTGCAGCCGCCGGTGATTCCCAGCTCGCTGATGATGTTGAGGGCAGAGGTACGGAGCATCTGATACTCCTTGTCCCCCAGGGTCTGGGAGGGAGCCACCACAATACTGTCTCCTGTATGGACGCCCACAGGGTCAATGTTCTCCATATTACAAACCGTGATTACATTGCCTGCGCCGTCGCGCATCACTTCGTACTCGATTTCCTTCCATCCGGCGATGCAGCGCTCCACCAGCACCTGTCCCACACGGGAAAGGCGCAGTCCGTTTTCCAGTATTTCAGCGCACTGTTCAGGATTGGCGGCAATACCGCCGCCGGAACCGCCCAGAGTGTATGCGGGACGAAGCACTACAGGGTAGCCGATTTTTTCGGCAATCTCCAGACCATGCTTTACATCCTCCACAATATCAGAGGGAGCCACAGGCTCACCGATTTTCTCCATGGTCTCCTTGAACATCTCGCGGTCCTCGGCCTTCTTGATGGTCAGGGCCGTGGTGCCGATCAGGCGCACATTGTGTTCTTTAAAGAAACCTGCATCCTCCAGCTCCATGGCCAGGTTAAGACCTGCCTGTCCGCCCAGGGTGGGCAGCACGCTGTCCGGCTTCTCTTTTAATATAAGCTGCTCCACCACTTCCACGGTAAGGGGCTCGATATAGACGCGGTCCGCGATGTCCTTGTCTGTCATGATGGTTGCCGGGTTGGAGTTGAGAAGCACAACCTCAATTCCCTCTTCCTTCAGGGAACGGCAGGCCTGGGTGCCTGCGTAATCGAATTCTGCCGCCTGTCCGATGATAATGGGGCCGGATCCAAGCACCAGTACTTTTTTGATATCAGGATTCTTTGGCATCAGTCATTCACCTCCATCATTTTAAGGAAACGGTCAAAGAGGTAACCGGAATCCAGGGGTCCGGGGCATGCTTCCGGATGGTACTGCACCGTGAAGATATTCTTGCCCACATACTTTAAACCCTCGTTGGTGCTGTCATTTACATTGACAAATGCGGGGACTGCCACTGTCGGGTCCAGATTGTCCGTATCCACCACATAGCCATGGTTCTGGGAAGAAATATATACTCTTCCTGTCTCCAAATCCTTCACAGGATGGTTTCCGCCTCTGTGTCCGTATTTTAATTTATGGGTATCCATGCCGTTGGCCAGGGCCATGAGCTGGTGTCCCAGACAGATGGCAAAGATAGGCACATCTGATTCATAAAGCTTTTTCACTTCCCGTATGATGGCTGTATTTTCCTTTGGATCCCCGGGGCCGTTGCTGAGCATGATGCCGTCAGGTTTTCCTGCCAGCACTTTTTCTGCGGGTGTGTCAGCCGGATAAACCGTTACCTCACATCCCCTCTGGTTCAGGGAACGGGCAATGTTTCTCTTGGCGCCGTAGTCCAGAAGGGCAACCTTTTTACCGTTTCCGGGAAGGACGTATGTTTCCTTAGTGGTGGTCTTAAGCACCACGCCTGTAACGGTATACTCCTTCATGCGCTTAATGGGCTCGCTAAAATCGGTATATTCCTTTGTAGTAATCATACCGTTCATGGTGCCTTTTTCTCTTAATATTTTGGTAAGGGCTCTTGTATCGATACCGCAGATACCGGGAATGTCGTGTTCTTTTAAGAAGTTTTGAATGGTATCCTCGCTTCTGAAATTGCTGGGGATTCTTGATAATTCTCTTACAATATAGCCATCCGGCCAGGGCTTTGCTGACTCCATGTCCTTATGGCAGATTCCATAATTGCCAATAAGGGGATATGTCATGACAACGGCCTGTCCTGCATAGGACGGATCGGTCAGCACTTCCAGATAACCGGTCATTGACGTGTTAAACACGATTTCACTGATGACTTCACGTTCAGAACCAATGCTGGTCCCGGTGAACACAGTTCCATCTTCCAGTATGAGGTATGCTTTCATATGGGGGTACCTGTCCTTTCTTATGTGTTTGCTTAAGGGCCATGTGACCTCAGCCCAAATTGTAAAGATTATACTGTATTTCATATGAATTTGCAATGACTTTAGGAGCTAAATTTTTTTGTGATAATCAAATATTTTTTTAGTACAAAAAGGGCAGTATACAGACCGGACGAAACAAGGGCAGGACCAAAAATATACGCCCTGCCCTTGTCTCTGATGTCTGCTTTTTATAGGGAATGTCTGCCTCCCATCCTTCCTCCGCGGCGCCGGTCCTCTGTCCCGTGTTCTCTGTCTGCTCCCGGAAAACCTCTCCTGCCGAACCGGCTGCCACCCCCCTGTCCGCAGGCTCCTCCTTCCTCCATCCGGGGCCAGTGCTCCATCATCTTCTCCAACAGGGAGGACAGCTGCTTTTTCTCATCTTCTGTCAGCCCGTCAAACATGGCTCTGGCTTTCTTCATATGTTCTTCCCTGAAATTCCGGGCTGCCTCCATTCCTGAATCTGTCAGTTCCAGATTCATCTGGCGCCTGTCCCTCTCATTCTGCCTGCGCATGATATAACCGCACGTTTCTACCTTATTGAGAATCTCGCTGAGGGAACCTGACTGCACTCCCAGCATGTCCTGAAGCTCCCGCTGTGTGATGATTCCCCTTTCCGCCAGCATGGCCAGTATTCTCTGCTGGCCTGTCTTTCCGCCCATTCCGTAACGGAAGAAGTGGGTACAGGAACGGAACTGGTACAAAAGGATATCTTCCAGGGACATGTCTTCCCGGTTAAGATGTCCGGGACATCTTCCATGAAACCCATGGCCTTGTCCATGATGATGCTCCCGAAAGTGTTCACCCTCACTGCGGTTTTCCTGAAAGTACCGTGTTCCTTTTCCGCATTCCAGGGCGTCTGCCTGACAATGGTTGGGACAGCATGGGCAGTAGTCCTGGGTGGTATCATTATTAGAATTACTGGTGTTGCCGGCATTACTGGTATTGCCGGCATTGCTGGCATTGCTGGCATTGCTGGCATTGCTGCTATTGCCGGCATGATTGGTATTTTCCATCTTGTCCATTTCATTTCTATTCTCGTCCATATCGTTCTCTCCTTATCTCGCTGATGCCGCCAATCCATATCACAACCATCTGATTTTTTACTTCATCTGTCATCTTAGATATTATCTCAAATGCCATCCGGTTCCTATATGGTCTGACGGACTAATTAATTAGTTAGGTACCTTGTGTTTTATATCTTACTCCTGTTTTTTCTTTTTGTCAAGGTACCTTGTTAATTAATTTTAATTTTTCCTGTCCGGTCATATCCACCCCCACCCCGCCCGCCAAAAAAGCCCGCCGCAATTAAAAACAAGCCCCCGGCAGCACCGGGGGCCATCATACCTTTCACTTCTTTTTCATCATGCTGCAAAATCAGATTATTACACTAATTCCGCAATCCGGGTAATTCCCACATAAATATGCGATATTTTATACCATGTGGCAAAATCCACCACTCCTGTCTGGGGCAGTCCGAAGATAGACTGGAATTCCCGCACCGCGTTCGCTGTTCCGGAACCGTATATCCCGTCGGGCGTCACCCTGGGAATGGCCGAATAAACCGTTGCTATCTCATCCAGCTGTTCCTGCATCTGGCGCACCTTATCCCCGGAGCTTCCTATGGTCAGGTCGCTGCCAGGCCAGGAGGCCGGTATCCCGGATATCTGCTCCGCTGTGTTTACATAGATGCTGTCCCCGTAAAAATGTCGCAGAATCTCAATGGGACTGTAGCCCTGCTCTCCAAGGGAGCATGACCCCCACTGTGTCAACCAGATTGCATGTGCGTATGAGTAATTTCTATATTATAACATTCAATTTTTTCCTCTGCATTTAGATGTGTCTCCCCTCCAGTTCAATCCCCATCTCCTTCAACGATATAATAACATTTTTTCAAAACTTTATCAATTTCTCTTGACTTTGCGCCCTTTTGGGCGTAAAATATAATCAGAGGTAAGGAAAGGGGATTAAAACAATGACAATAGCTGAGTTAAAGGAAATGATAGATAATAACGATTGGGATATTAAATATAGTAGGTTTGGAATCCGCATTCAGGAACAGCCCTTTGAACTCGGCGCTATGGACCACAATTCAAAGGTGTGGCTTGACGAAGAAGAGACCGATGAAGAGCTGAACGGTGTATGCGCCATTGATTTAAACGCTCCAGAAGCAGCCGAATCTCTTAAGGGTGATGGATATTTTGGTTCCTACATTGCCTTAATTGCAGGCTACAACTACGAGTACGGTTTTGATGCGGGGGAAGTTATTTTAAAAGATGCAGAAGTTTTATACATTATAAAATAAGGAGGATTGCAATATGACAAACGAATATCAAACAATGATTGAGTATATTAAAGATACGACAGAAAATAAAGAAGCATTGGACGCAGTGGCACCAAGAAAAAAAGAAGCAGTAAAAAACCGCTTCTTTTTTCGCTTTTAAACTCTTTTCAATCCGCACGACTCAGCTCGGGGAGTCTGTGACTGTAACAAGGCCCCATCTGCCACTAAATATATTATATATTAGATAGGGAAAAAAGTCAAGAAAACCCTTCGCAACTATAATTATATGTCAAGGAGAAAGTATGAGAAGATATCCAGATTGTATTAGGACAGATGGATTATGCGGGGCCTGCTCCGCATCCAGTTACGGCAGGGATTGCCATAACAATAATATCAACAAACTATTGTATCAACGTTCCCTGTCCGGGATGACGCAGCAGCAGGTGGCCGACTCTGCGGGAATGAATATCCGCCAGATACAAAAATTTGAATCTGGAGAAAGGGACCTTGGCAACATGACTTTGCGCAATGCCTTGTCATTGGCAAAGGCCCTTGGCTGCGAGGTGAGTGATTTTGTCTAAAAGGCCGCCAAAAAGTACCAAGATTTGTGTTGTATGTGGGAAAACTTTCCCTTGTTTTCCATCTGACAAAACCGTCACTTGTGGAAAGGAATGCTCCAAGATTCATCGTTCCCGCACACACATGGGGCTGTCGAACGCATGGAGCGAAGAAAGTCGGACCAAAAAAGCTGCACAAGGGAAAACAGCCAATCTCGCATTAGGAACACCTGCCGCACAGAAAAGTCCAAAATCCGGTAAATTCCTGACAAATATCAATGCAAAGGACTGGCATTTAATTAGTCCTGATGGAAAAGAATATAAATTTCATTGTCTGAATTATTGGCTCCGGGAGAACTGCGATAAATTATTTGGCTGTATGCCAGATAGTAAAGAATTTAAAAATGTAAGTACTGGGCTGGCAGGAGCCAAGCGGGCAATGCTCGGAAAAAACTATAGGTGTTGCACATATAAGGGGTGGAAAGTCATACCTACAGAGCATGACATAAAAAAATAGCCACACATAACAAATGGCGGGGAGCATTCCACGCCGTATATTATTGATTTATGCATTTTAGTCTGTTATACTATTTATTGAATCGGGGGAGCGGTGGCAAGCCCGCCCTCCCCTGGTTCATTCCCTTAAGCCTATTCCGTAGGCTTATTTTTTTGCTGTGGTTTGTACTGTTCCTCTCCGGTTTCGATGTATAAGATAAAATCATTTATATCCTTTTCATCCCACCCGGCATTTCTCAGCCCTAATATTAATCTTGCTGTTTCCGACATGTTCACGTTCATGTGTTCCTCCTCTCCCCGGCTTGCCCCGGCCATTCATTAAGGTTTTGTTGCTTCCTTAACTATCTTTAGTATACACTATTTTGGTGTATACGTCAATGTTATTCATAAAAATACTTTATTTTTTCTTCATCGGTTGCTTCTACTTCTATTATGTCTGATGGCTGTTTTCTGAGCATTATACAAACTGATTCAAGAGCTGTAATTGGTAGGGGCTTTCCCGCGCGAATATTTGTTAATGCAGTTTCACTCAAATATTTATTTTTTCTTATTATATAGGTACTGTATCCTTTTTTCTTTAGTTCTTCCAGTATATCTATTTTATATTTTATCATTTTCGCACCTCCTTACAATTGCATTATATCATAGGTTTAAATAAATGCAACAAAAATATACACTAAAAAAATGTATTTCACTATTGACTTATACACTATTTTAGTGTATACTATAATCAGAAGTTAAGAGAACGGCAAACAAAAATCAGGAGGTAACGATATGAAAACCACTATAACAATGAGAAGTTCAATGAGGCCATTAGTAGTATTTAAGTGTGAATTAAATTTAGAGGGAACAGAAAAGCAGATAGCTTATGCAGTATCTATTATAAACAAAAAAATTGATAATACAGATTCCATTTGTCGGAATATGATTCACTCAGGCAAGATGACAATAGAGGAATACCACGACGGGATGAATAATCTTTTAAAGCAATTCGAGTCATTAACCAGTGCTAAATACGTTATCGAAAACGTAAAATAAGACACATCCGGCCCCTGGCGGTTTCCAAGGGAGAGAGCTGAGAAGAATATGAAAATCATACATGGGTCCATAATTGATATTGTAGAAGTTGATTCAAACAAAGAGGTGGAATTGGTAGAAACGAAGCTATATAATCTTGGTTACAGCAAATATCTTGACTACCCAGATATTAAATCCTACAGATGTCCCGGAAAGGTAGATACCATGGTTACGTTAACATCTTAGCGCGATTATTATACCCGCCCCGGAGGTTACGAGGGCAGAAAGGAAAAACAATGGCAAGGTTACAGGGGGATGGATTCAGAACATGGACCGATGATGCAATGAATGAGCGCATCAGCAAACATGACACGGAGTGGGAAAGGTTAATTAGACCGTATTATGATTCTTTGGTAAATGAGCAGATAAAGGAATATGTAATGGAGGATACCGAGGACTCCAAGGTGGTCATAAGAACCAGACAGTTTAACGAAGTGAAATGCACAGGCAAGACAAGATTCTGGCGCGGGACACTTGATAAGAAGGATTACATAATCGCAAAAACGGTCTACACCGTCACGGGATTGACCATCGACAAAAGGACAGGTGAGGAAAACTATATCCACCACAAAGTTTCTGATAATAAAGAAGCTGCAAACCAGTATTTTATGAGTTTGAGAGAGTACTATTCATAATAGAGGGGACCTATTCCCCTCTGCCATCAAAAAAGGAGGGTATACCAAATGAATATCAAGAGATTTGAAGTAGGGAAAACATATGATTGCGTAGCGCTCTATGGGGGCGAGGAGGTCATAAGAGTCGTTGACAGAACTGATTCCACCATTTCGTTTATCTACACGGACGATAACGAGAGGGAGGTAAAAACCAGGTGCATCATTATGCAGGATGCTTATAATCCAAACACTGGCAGAGCATGTGGGAAGCGTGAAACAATCATTGCATGGGAATATACCCCATGTGGCGGTCGGTATGGAGACGATGAACGTTATGGATATTTTATGGCATAAGGAGGATAGCAAAATGAAATGTGAGTGGAGCAGGCACGGTTATTGCGAGTATTACAGCACGGCCGAGGAGCAGGAACAGAGAGAAACCAACTGGCCTTGCGATGGGACAGAGGAAGAAATGCGGGAATGCGGTATGAGCCGCGTGGAAAAGGAGGATTAGAGGATGTATATGAAGAAGGGACAGATATCCCAGATACGGGATGCGGCGGAAGAAATAAAGAGACTAGCCACATTAGAGAGTTGTGGCCTGGATGAAGAAACAAAAGAAAAGATGCGCTTGTGGGTGAAATGGTTTGACTCAGAGGCGGATAAGATTTTAGACGCATTGGACGGAAATGTCCTGGAAAAATATTATTAAGGTCATCCCGCCCCGGAGGTTACGAGGGCTGAAAGGTATGGATTATGAAAAAGGATGACTTTACAGCTTATGTTAAAAGCATATATCCCAATATGATTGAGGATTATTGGTTTCAGTACGGAGAATTGCATTTCTATCGCAATTCTTATCATGCAAAAACAGCAGAACCATGGGCCTGCATATACACAAATGGTCAGTTTGAAATTCTTACTGAATTTTAAATGCATCCCGTCCCTGGCCGGGCAATGCCAGGGAGAAAGTGAGGACTTGACTAATGGCTAAATATTATGGTGGTAGGGTTACGATTACCTTTAATTCTCATGGTATTGAGTGTGACGGTAGTCTTGAAGATTTTGCCCAGAACCTGTTTCCATCCTGGGATGGTGAGTTTATCGACGTGACAGGAAACATTGTGCTGGAGTACGATGATGAACAGGAGGACACGGAACAGGAATGAATAATCAATAGGACGGCTCTCCGCCCTTCCCCATCCGCTTCCAGGCGGCGGCGGGTTCATGACCTGCGTGGGGGATTAGGTGTTGTGGTGATGGATGACAGGTTTCGGCTCCGTCTTAAGGTGAGACGGGCGTACAGGGAATATGCTAAACAGCATGTCCGGCCTCCTGTACTAAAATAATGACGGCTGGAAGCGCTGAACCCCACAACGCCTAAATACTGATGATTGGAGATTATGTGAGCAGGCTTATAAAGAGCATATATAATGGATTTGACGTGCCTCCCAGTGATTATATTGGCAGGTACTCTCCAGATTATAATAAATATCGTGAGAATGCATTTCATGCTGAACAGGAATTACGTATGAAAATCCCGGCAGAACTGATTGCCGAATTTGATAATTGTATGGAGTTACATTTACTTATGGTAATGGCTGCCGGACAAGATGGTTTTATACACGGTTTCCGTATGGGTGGAAAACTGATGGTTCAGACATTAACATGATTTTAAAAATTGATAGGCGGTTAATTGACCGCCTATCATATATCCAGGACGTCTCATAGTCTCTTATTTTATTATTCCAGGGTATCTCAATGCGCCATCCTGGTCCGGGGTTAATGTGACAGGCTTTCTAATCATTTTCCCGTCCTGGTCCAGAATGTACCACTTCCCATCAATGGTTATCTGTCCCTTTTTCATTCTTCCATCCGGTCCCATATAATACCAGTTACCGTTATACTGATACCATACATTTCTGACCATCATTCCGGCTCCGTCAAACCAGTACCATTCCCCGTCTGGTTCCTGATGCCAGTTATTACGTACCGGTTCTCCCGTATCTCCATTGTAAAATCTACGTCCTCCGTCCTCGTCATACCATCCTGATTTTTTTTCATTATCATACTCGATATCCTTCAGCTTAAGGACCTGCTGCCAGGGCGTGGCCGCTACTCTGGACTTGATGGTCCCATAATTGATGCCCTTGGCCTCGATGCACCAGCCATCCCCGATGTATACCCCGATGTGGCCCGGCTTCCATAGCGCCCAACCGACCATGGACTCATTCAGGTGGTCGATGCCCACCCGCTCCACGGCCGTGTCATGGTAGTTGTAGCTGCCGCGCAGGACGCCCGTGTACCAGCTGATAAGGCCGCTGCAGTCCGTGCAGCGCTGGCCTATGTACTTGGCAGCTTTGGCCTTGTAGGCGGATGTGTATGTGCCTGGGTTCTCTCTGGCAAGGCGGTCCAGAATGGCCTGGGTAAGGACCTCGCCCTTGGCGCCATAAACATATGGTGTTCCTATTTTGCTTTTACAATGATTTATTAATCCCTCTGCGGTTTTCTTCATGTAGATCTCCTTCATAAAAAAAGACCCAGGGCATCGCCTGGGCCATCTATGTATCTCTTTTACTTCACTCCTGGTCCCGGATTACCGGGCTTATACTTTCCTGGGCCTTTCTTTTTATCAGGATTTTTAGGAGCCGGTGTAGTCCCCACTGCCCTTGTATCTTCCTTTTTTGTATTCGGGCCTGTCCCTACCATATTCCCCTCGTTGTTAAGCGCCGTTGGCGTCAGGTCGTCTCTCCCGGTAATAGCATCATCGTGCCTCTGCTGCTCTGTTCTTTTGTCTGCATGTCCTAACATGTTTGCCATATCTTTTCCTCTTTTCTTTTTGAGATTTTGTTTTTAGTTACTGCCGCCTTTACCCTGGCGGCTGGGAGATAGCGGACCACCTCCTTTTATGCTCTTGTTTTTGTCTCAACCTCTGGCAGGCCGGCCACGGATGTTCCCAGTGACAGAATTCCGGCCAATACGGTTGCGGATGCCACCAAGGGCCAATTGACTTCCCCCATTGCAGCCGCCGTTCCAATGGTTGCCACAAACGTCTGGGCCATGGTCTTTACGGCCCTCCTGACCGCCGCTCTGACCCACTGTGTCGTATTTACATCTGCTTTAAATACACAATTCTTAAACATGTTATACCTCACTTTCTTAATGAAAAATCCCCTGCTGGACCGCATAAAAAAAGAAGCCTACCAGGGCTGTTGCCACTATGCCAATCAGTCCGTATATGCTTCTCGTCTGCTTCTCCAGTTTGTCACATAGGTTGTCAATCTTAACATCTCTCGCCGCCTCATGAATTTCCAATTTGTCCAGGCGGTCCGCATGATTATTAATACGTTTTTCATGCGTTTCTAATTTTTCTTTTAATAACTCTTCATTCACATTTCAATACCTACCTTTCTTTTTTGTTTTTTATATTGTATACTAAAAGGAATACCCTTTATGTAACCATGTTTTTCATCTCCTTATAGTTGGAGTTATCGGAAGTAAAATCATGCTACCCATGGCGGCTTAATAACTTATACCCTTATATCTCTTATAATTGGAGTTATCGGAAGTCATGACGGTTACGTTGTATCGGCAAATCACCTGTATAAATACGGGAGCAATGTTGCTGGATTTTTCCAGAATAGTGGCACAATCAAATTTGAATCCAATGCGATATACATATCTGCTGGCGGCGCTAGAATGAACTCAACAAAGGTTTATAATTTCACTGGATATAAATACTTAAAAGTCCACATGAATGTGACGGCAGGCGGAACAGGTCAGCATATGTTAAATATTTATAGACATTCTACCAGCAGTTTGATGAAGTCTCAGGATGGTTTAGGTAATGGTAATCAAACAATAACATTTAATATATCGGATATTTATTACAGTGATGCTGTAGATGTAATCTATACCGGTATCTGGGGGCAGGTATATCAAATATGGTTGGAATAATTATGAAAACCATATCCGAGTTATTACAATGTCGGTGCTTCCAGCATTCCGGCGATAATATCTTAGTGTCGGCGCGCCTGTCACAAAAAAATTATTAAAAGGGATTCTGACCACAAAGCTGCCGCTCGCTGGTACTGCAACGCTCCCTCCGGTAACACCACCTGCGCTTATGATAAATTGCTCTCCGTCATAAGCCGCTCCGGCTTTTGTTCCCTGTATGGACATACCACTGTAAGGGGTAAAGTTGTAGACCATACTGCCATACAGATATTCATTGCCACGCTCGCCAACGGACATACGAATTTGGTTTGAATCAAAACCGACCCCTGAGGAACCAGTGAATCCGGCTGGATTTGCGCCTAATTTATACAGGTCGATAACATCGGCCACGTATCCCTCCGCACTTCCCATAACTCCAAATATCGGCACATTCTTTTTTATGTTACCTGCGGTAAGGTTTGGATCCCCCTTCATGATAATGGCTGATGTTACAAACGTGTTCGCCGGAACTAAAACCCGGTCCGATGTTCCAGGCGTAAATGTTCCTCCCGCCTGTTCATTCATGGCTCCGGCTAATGGCTCCCCGTCCTTATCAACGATTACTTTATTCTTTCTTACGTCTGGCGCTGTAGCTGTAATTACATCCAGGTCTGCGCCTCCTCCCCCTCCAGGTATTAATATCTTTCCCATGGCTGCTCCTTTCCTGGCATAACCATTGCCAGTATATCCGCCTTTTCCGTTTCAGTTAGATTCGTATACCCGTCCAGGATGTCTGCCGGCTCCTCGCCCTGATTCTTCCGAATCTCCAGCGCCCGTATAATAATATTTTTTTTGATTCCGCTTATCATAACATCGCACCTCCTATCACGTCTGCCAATGCAATAGTCAGCTCCGCATTCTCCTGGCGGAGCTGTTCCACCTGCTGCTCCATAGTCGGTATGTATCTAACACGAGTCACGCCATCCTCCTCATAGAATTTACCACCAACATACCTCCCGCCTATTTTACATGCATACTGTGTGCATTCCACTGCATACGCATTGTTCCCATGGCTTGCTCTTGCCAGGCGATTTGCCAGTTCATAATCATCACAGGGGGTTATATTCCTGATTGTATCCTCCCATATTATTGCATAAATTGTATGTGCAACCATTCCAGTTGTCCTCCTCTCTCTAATATCCCCATCGGATAATTGCTATGCCAGATCCACCAGCGCCACCGTTATACCAGCTGCAGCCTCCGCCTCCACCAGAACCCGTGTTAGTATTTCCGTTCCCTCCAGAACCAGAAGCATTCCAATTGGTACCAGCTCCGCCGCCATCAGCTCCACCACGGCCACTGTAATCCGCTCCCGCACCCCCACCGCCTGCGGAATATAGGGTTCCTGAAGATTCCCCGAAGGCGCGCGTTGTTCTTCCCTGTCCACTGCCACCTAAATAAACGACATTACCATGGCTGTTAACTCCTGCACCGCCATTGCTCCCACCATCTCCTCCGCCGCAAAGTGTTACACCCGGTGCGTAATAGGACCCCCCACCACCACCGGAACCACCACTTCCACCATCATTTCCACCGCCATTTCTTCCCTGTCCTGCCCCTCCCCCTTTTGCCGTAAGATAATTTCCCACAACTGTATTTCCCCCAGCTCCTCCGTTATTTCCAGACCCATTATATATACCTGCTGCCCCTCCATTTCCAATGGTCACCGGTATTTTCTGACCTGGGGTAACTTTAACATCTTTAACAGTGACGGTGTATCCACCGCCTCCACCAGAACCATTACCGTACCGACTATTTCCGCCAGAACCTCCGCCCGCGCCTCCCCCAACACCAAATATATCAATAGCACCAACGCCTTCTGGAACAGTGAACTCTCCCGAGGATGTGAATGTCTTTATTCCTTTCGCTATTACCTCAACACAGGAAAATGCATCTGGATGTATCCATTCGATATTATTCTTTGAAACATAACTGAATGCCTTAAGATAATAGGTCTTATTTGATACGAAACCATTTACGACTGCATTGGATATCCCAGAGGCCATGACATTACTGCCATAACCTTTATAATATCTTGTTCCATCATCAACGTTTTCTGGATAACCGTCTGTTTTTCCCACGATGATTACTCCTGAAAACGGCCCCTTCAATGGATTTTGCCATGTAAACATGATTGCCGTGGAAGAGTACACGGCACCATTAAAAGACAGTATACTCTGTACATCCATCTCACCCTCTATGACTTCATCATTGCTGTCCGCTGTTAATGCAGTCTCGCCCTTTAGTATATGGGCCTTTACCACGGTCACATCATCTGAAGTGATGCCTCCGCTCCCGCCTGTCATCAATATTTCTCCCATCTATCTTTACACTCCTTTCAAGCCCACGGTCAGGTCAATCGTGGGCTTCTTATTGTAGCATTTAAATGTTGCCTGCCCGTTTTCTGTGTCACCATCGTCAATACAACCAAATGCTTTGTTGTACGCTTTCACCATTTCTGGTGTTGCATCTTTTCCAATTTTTTTAATCAGAATTGGTTCATCATCTTCCGTCATACCCTCTACTGGTATAGATTGTACATACGGCCCGGTTCCAGTCCAACCGGACGCTAAGAGTGTTACCGTGTCCTTTTTTCTCATGGCTTTATAGTTATATACAGTATTATTAAAAATTTCCTCAATAACAACACCCATCTGCTCCCCGTCTGCCATCGTGTCTCTGTCCCACTTTTCAACTTGGGTTTTAAACTCTGGCGGGTCCTTAATTTCGCAAAATCCCATCTTATCCACCTCCTAAAAGATTTCGTCCATATCATAAATCTGTGGGATATCTGCATCTTTTCCCTTTCTCAAAAATGTCCTGTATGCTATCAAATCCCCCTCTTCGTCATACAATCCCATTTCTGATATTTCTTTTCCTGTTAGCTCCTCTGCCTCCAGAGTGGCCGTGTACCTGCATGTGGTCTGGGCATCGTCCACATATGTATGTGCTTCAATATCCTTTTTCAACAAAAGATTGTTTAGTCCTGTTTCTTCCCCTGTCGTTTGTTTTGGTGTTCCATCTTCCAGCACACCTCCGTCTCCCCAGGCCATTTGTGTGATTTTGGGCAATGTTAAATCCCCGGCATGAGCTTTGCATAATTTTCTTCTTCCCACAACGGTTATTACTCCTTTAGCTGCTGCCATATCTTTTCCTCCTTATACGTTACAGTATCCTCCATTTAGTCTGCGGGTTCCGTTCAATGTCCATGTTGTATCCAATTTGTTGACGTTGGTTACTCCTATTTCCCCAGGTGACACAAATTCCTGTATATAGGACGATAACGTTATTTGTCCCTCAATAGTCGTATTGTTTTCAGTTTCAGTCTGATATCTTACCTCTGCATCCGGCCACGGATTTTTTTTCGCCTCAATCCGTATTCGCACACCTTCCATGCGTTCTGTTTTGATATCCGTGTAGGTAGTACATTGTAATCTTACTGGGTAAAAATCCACCTTCAGTTCATCATCGTATCCGCTTAAATATTTTTTTCCATTCAGTTTCCACTTTCCATCCAATTTAAGATATGCAATATTTTTTCTTGGATGGAAAATATTCTGGAATCGTATAATATTTGCATATCTCACATTAACATCAAATTTAGATGCAATAACAAAGGCCACCCATTCAATCCATGACCTCACGTTCTTATACTTTTCGATTTGGCGTTTTACCTCTGTCCCGTACCCCAATGTTGTTTCGTGTTCGCCTACATAAACAAAGGCTCTAAAGTAGTAAGGGGCTCCTTCGTATTTGTACCATTCGTCAATCCGTCCTCCATCCAATATCGTAGACAAAAACTGTTCAAGTACCGAAGGTGTACCTCCATGCATATACCATTGCAGAGTTTGGCTTATTAGCGCCTCCTTTGTCTTTCTGGGGAGCGTCTGCATATAGTACTGTGTGTTTAGTTCCACTGCTATAAGGTCCAATGCTGTTTCTGGTACACTCCCCAGGTTGGCAAATAGATGTGCAGCGGCCGAAAACCCCAGCATTTTCTTCATGGCCCGCCCCACTGAATAACTGAGAGCCTGGACTTCCGGGGTTATGAGGTTTACTGGCATTATGTCCTTTATTTCGCCATCATGCAGTTTAATCATGCCCCGTCTCTTCCCCTTCCTTTGATTCCTTTGTATTCAATTTCCAATTTATTCAAAATGGCTACCTGAGAATTTTCCACTTCTGTGTATTGAGGACTTAAAAGCGTGATTTTAGTAGCGCCTGCTCCATATAACAATCCGATAATCTCTGATGGATCAATGTCCTTTCCTATCTTTCTCTGAGATTTACCATAATTGTCACATACATCCTGCACCTTCTTTTTGATGGTTTCTTCAATATCCTCATTCTCTTCACTGATATAATATTTGAATACGATTTCGTATGGCACGGCCTCCGGTTTCTTCACGATCACATTGTCTGTTAGTGGCCTTATGGTATCTTGCCTTATGTAGGCTTCCAGTCTTTGCAAATATCCATCGTCCGGCATATCCCCACCCGGAGACATTACATAAATATCCACTTCCCCAGGAGCTTCTGAAATAACCCTTAACTCGCTTGGCTTTTCATCAAATGACCTTATCCAATACTCATAGGCTCCTTCTGTTCCTGCTGTGCTGTACTTAGACGGAGCCAGATAAACTCTTTCTGCTAATTCGTTATCCGTTTCACGGTCCATACCTCCACTTGACTCTGTGATGTTTTCCACCTTTAAAGTATACGGGAGCAAATCAACCAGCGTCTTTATGCTCCCCGGTGCATATCCATTCCCAATCGTCCCCGGTTCCTGGCACTGTGCCTGGATGTCTATACTCTCTTTTCCCGGCTGGATGATTCCCTTTTCTGTTGTCTCAAAATATATGTCCATCCCTTTTATTCTTGTTCCTGCCGGTATCTCTGCCGCTTTATTTAATATTGTCGATAGGGTAAAGCGGATTTTCGTTTTGGCCGTTGATGCTTCATTTCGGACTACGCCTTTAAATGCGGCAATATTATCCAAATAGTTACCTGTGCTGTATTTTAATAATCCCATCTTGGCCGCCCTGTCATCGTATTGGTATCCCTGATAGATTGCCATGGCGCAGGAATAAAGAATCAGCCTGTATGGATCTGTCTGCGCAAGTTTACTTTCTATTCCGGTTATCTCCCTCAGTTTTCTTTCATAATCGTTAATCATTTGGTCCTGGAGTCCCTGGTAACTTGTATTGTCTATAAAGCTCACATCTGGGTAATTTTCAAGGCGTTTCATGATGTCACTCATTTTGTCCCTCTTTTCCCGTAATCAATATGTGAGGAACCATTTTTCCATCTGTATATTCATAGGTGATGTCCTCAACTTCTGCCTCTGGCTCGTACCGTTCCACTTTTCTGATAATTTCCATAGCCATCATGCTTTCTGCCACTTCTGGCGGTTCGTCTAGGCATTGCCATGATAGCCCAAAATCACGATCCCCTGGTTGGCTTGATTCCCTCGTATCAAATAGAGTTGTCAGGCTCCGCCTTATTTTTTCAGCATGTGGGGAGCCTTTTATTGTCAGCACATAATCCTGTCCATCCATTCAATCACCTCACGCATATTCCTGCAATGATACATTTAACGTGGCTCGATACAGTTCTCCACCCCTTAGTATCACATTCCATTCCTGTGATGTCTTTGTAATAACCCATTTATTTTTGCCTACTACTTTTTTGCCAATAATCAGTTCATTTACCTCGCCTGTCTCAATCATGTTGTCAATGGCAGATATCAGTTTACGTGGTTTAACTCCCAAGGATGCATCCAGGGTAATTTCAAGTGTTACCTTTTGTAATTGTGCTCCGCCGAATTCAGTGAGTGGTTTCATTCCAATCCTGTCTATGGTGTTCCAAGTAGCCGAAACATCCCGTTTAAAATTATTAAAGGTCAGTACTTGCTTCCGATTCACTCGAAACCTAAGACTTCCCAGCAGCCCAATCAAAATCAACCCCTCCCTTCAAGGTCTGTAACCCTTTTCTCCAGCTCTATAATTTGCGATAGCGTCATGCTGCCGCTTTTTCCTTCCAGTATGATTTCATCCGCATGTAACGTATACACTCCCGTCTGTGCGGTTTCATAAGCCCCTTCCCCAAATCCTTTCCTATATCCCTGCTTTATTTTGGGCGGCTCCGTCTCATCCCAAAATTTTCCCAGGATAACACCCGAACTGGAATCATTTGATAGATGTATAACGATTACTTGGTCCCCCACATTCGGCGGGTTGAATTCATCGCCGAACCGGAATAAGGGCATGTCCGACGTAGTGTTTCCTGTATCCGCATAATGCACCTTTGCGGTCCCTTTCTCTAAATCAAGTGTGGATATATTTCCTATCCTTGATATATCCAATCCCATCCCCTCCTCTACGGAAGAACCAGCGTGGTCCCCTCGAATATCCAGTATCCGTTTCCCGAATCCTTCTTCCCATGTTTTCGTGCCGCATCCTCGATAGTCTCCTTATTCGCCGTATAAATCGCGGCTGACTTTGAACCGTCCTTATATCTGTTTCTGGCGATGTCCCATAGCGTGTCATGCTTCTTTACAGTATATATTTCTCCTTTTGCCGCTCCCGCGTCCGTCGTTGCATCCTCCCCAGTATCCTGTGTCGCTGCATCTGGTATCTTGCTTAATCTCACCTGCATATCACCATTCTTTGGGGCTATGGAGTGCGATACCCCTTCTACGAAGTATTTTCCATCTGCCTTTCCGAATCCAGATAATTGCACGGTCTGAGTTGCATATACAGCAATCCTGGTTTTAAAGATAAGCTGCATGGTGGTTTCCTTTCGGTTTGCCATAAGGATTGCGTTTTCTCCAATCAGTCTTGCATCGGCCTCGCTATCTGCTTTCTGGTTTGACTTATATATCCGTCCCTCCTGTCCCACCATTATCTCAATCGTTTTCTTTGTTTTTGGGTTTGTATAGCTTACTTTTGCACCCGTATATGTCCCTCTCATGGTACTTTTATAAGCATATCTTGACAACATGCTCGGAGTTATGGTTGCGACCACCGGTTTTGCAAAATACTGCCTGTAATCCCATACGACTAAGCGGTTAGAGTATACTTTTAACCCCAGTCCGTACTTGTCGCATATCCCCTTAAGAAATTTACTGTCTGTTTGCTTGTTCTGTTCGGTTTTCGCGACCGGAATGTCCCCAGCCTCATAGACTAATGACATACCATATTTCCCGGCTATCTCCCCCGCAATGAGCTGTACGGTTGCGGCTTCCCATGTCTTAGAGTTTTCCGTTTCTTTGAAGTCAGTATTTGCAGGGCTTGAAACCCCGTTTATGCTTCCGCGAAATGGCGGGCCTGAAAATTCAAAATCGTCCACCATAAAGCTCCCACATATGACCGTTATTTTCTCCCCCTCATAGTTCCAATTCTCATATATGATTGACGGAAGAATTGTGTCCCCCTTTTCTGGTATCCATGCCTCTCTCCATTTAAGGTCCCTATCTGCTACGGAAAGTGATATCGTATCTGATTTATCCGTCGAATCCTCATATGTAAACTTTTCAAGATATTTTGATATCTCGCTTTGTGCATCAACCCCGTTATATACAATCTTTACTGTCCTTCTTCTTGGGCTGCTCACGTAACCCCTCCTGTTCTCCAAGCCGGAAGCTCGGCTGTTTCAGCTTCCGGCAGTTTCGGCGTGTTTACACATACTCCAGCAGGGAATATGAAAGTGTCAAGGAGTGGAAGGTTGTTTTCCATGAGAAAATCCATATGTTTCTCGGCCCCGTATACCTTTTTTGATATCATATCCCAGGTATCTCCCTGGATTGTCTTATACGTTTCCGCCATATGTCCTCCTAATACTCAGCCCTAAACCGCTCATATTCATATTTCTCCATCATTTGTTTAAACCATTCAAAACCATTTTCCAAGCCGCTCATGACCTGCTCCCTGACATCTGGGCCACCCTCTACATATATAACTGGGCTGAATGTGGGCGAGAATGAGCTTGTGTGACTGTCCGTTGTTATTCCACCGCTCCTCATGATACCCTCATACATCTTGCCGTAATTATTTTCTTCGTAAGCTCCCAGAAGTTTCCCCGTTTCCCGCCATAGCTCGATTGCGTGGGGTGATTGGTCTATGGGTATAATTGACTCAGGCCCCTTCTCTGCTACCTCCGCAATGTGTCTGGTATTAAATATGCCGCCGTCTCCATGCTTCGGGATGTCATGTGGCCGGTATGGATTTGCCGATTTTTTATAGGTTTCCACCATATCAACCGTGACCGGTATGCTGACCGTAATCGGGTCCATCCCATTCTCAAACTCTTTCCTGACTGCATTCAGAAAATCCCTGGCCTCCTGTTCCGCCTCTGGACATTTCCTTTGTATTTCTGCAATGACGGAATTTGCATATGCAGCCCCTGCATTGTTTGATGCCATCAAGGCCGTTGCCATCGTCGTGTCTTTTGCAGCTTCCCTTGCAATCATTGCTCCAATGGAATCCTTTTTCCCCGTCACGCCTTTTAGGGATACCACTTCATCCATAGCATCGCTGATTCCCTTCATTTGGGCGTCTGCCATGTCTCCCCCGGCCTTTTTATACTGCTCCACCAGTGCTGCCATTTGCTCCTGATTCGGCTCCATCCCTTTAAGCAGCATATCTATGGCTTTCTTTCCGCCCGCGCTGATATCACTCGCGTTTGCAGCATCCGTCATAGCCCTGTCCATGGTGTTCATCCATTCCTCAGGGGTGCCATATCCGATGTTCTTAAATTCTTCAAGGCTTTGGCTGATTGACTGGTCCATATCCTCCAGGGCCGGTCCTATATCATCCCCATAGGCTTCCATGATGGTGTCCCTCATTGTCTGGTATCCATCTTTTATCACCTGTGCTTTTCGGGCATAATATGCCTGTGTTGCGGCCTCTGACTGGGAATCAAATTCTTCCTGTGATATACCTCCCTCCATCCCTTTCTCGCCTGCGATACGCTGCGCATTAAGGGAAGTTAATATCTTCTCATAGGAGCTGTCGATGTTCTCTATTGCTTTTTCTGTATATTCGTTTATAGTGGTCTGGTAGTTCTGGAAAGATTCCGGTGTTAGTGCAGTTCCCGAAAACTCTCCCTGTATCATCTGAAGCTGTGCCGCATTCTGAGCGTCTGATATCATGCTAGTTATGTCTGATATGTCACTCAGATATTGCCGTACTATTTTATCTTTATCCAGCGTAAGGCCGTTTTCTGTGATATCCTGCAATGTCTCCTGTAACCCTTGCTGTAATGGCTCCAGTTGACCATATAGCGATTGGTAAAAAGCGTCGCTTTCCTCTGATAACCCCTTTTGGTCCTCTCCCATGACAATATCAATCGCTAATTTCAGTTCATATCCCCGGTTGGTGATATAGTTCTGTGCATCCTTAACGTATTGGTCAACCGCTGTTACATATGACGCTGTTTCCCCTTCATCAAATTCGATTCCCAGTGAGAGCTTCCACCCAGCTTTGTTTATCTCCCGGATTTCTGCCTGCATAGAGTCGCGAAACTTGGATGTTTTTCCCCCTATATCCGCCATCTCGTCTATGCTCTGAAATAGTCCCTCCCCCAGGCTGTGTCTGGCGGCATCCTCCAGCTCCTTCATTGATAGGGTTATGTCTCCGAAATGGTCTGCAAGGCTTTGTTTTGCCGCCTGTCTCTCTGCTTCTTCTATGGCTGCGCCAATTCCTACAATGGCCCCTATCATCACTCCCGTTGCCGCTACCGGCCATGCAGATGCCATGCTCGATATGGTTGCAAGCATTTTTATTCCACTTTTAGCAACCTTGACGCTTTTAAATGTTATTAGCGCTGCGGATATTCCTGTTAGTCCCCCAGCAATCACCTGGGGGTTTTTTGTAAACCACTTTCCGATATCTACAATAGGACCAAAAAAGTTCTCCAATTCCTTTCCTAATTGCTTCATGATTCTTCTGGCCGTTGGGATGTTTTCTTCTAAGCTGTCAGTAAAGCTCGTAACCCATGATATGACATACTGTGTTGCATTCCGCATATCCCCAGAAAATCCTTCATAAAGTTCAATTCCGGCCCCTTGTGTTGCACTGAGAAGAAGGGTTAAGTCTCCCTTAAGGTTGTCCAGCCTCATTCCCGCCATTCTTTCAGCAGCTCCAGCACTTCCTTCGATTGATTTTGTCAGTTTCTCAAAATCCTCGTCTGATGCATTTACAATTGCAAGCAGGCCGGACATTCCTTCCTTACCTGCTATTCCGGCTGCGTACTCAGCGCGCTCTGCCTCTGATAATTTTGAGAAACTAGCCCGCATTTCCCTTAGTTGCTGGTCAAACGGCTTCATTTTATTTTTTCCATCAACCAGTGAAAGAGAGAGCTTATCCATGTATCCTTGCATTTGTTTTGTTGGCTTTGCAAGGTTTGTAAGCATGGTGCGCATTGCGGTTCCGGCTTTTTCTGCTTTGATGCCTGCGTTTGCCATTAATCCCGTAGCTACTGCAACATCCTCCACCGTGTACCCATATGCTCCGGCTACAGGAGCGACATACTTAAATGTCTCTCCCATCATGCCTACATTTGTATTTGAGTTACTGGATGCCTGAGCAAGGACATCTGCAAATCTGGCTGATTCATCGGCAGACATACCAAAGGCCGTCATTGCATCAGTAACGATGTCTGATACACTTCCCAAATCCTCCCCGGATGCCGCTGCTAGATTCATGATTCCTGGCAGGCCGCTTATCATATCCTTGGTTTTCCAGCCGGCCATTGCCATGTATTCCAGCCCTTTACCAGCCTCTTCTGCGGAAAACTTGGTGGTTTCCCCCATCTTTTTTGCCAGTTCCGTAAGTTGCACCATGTCTGCGTCCGATGCTTGCGAAATGGCTTTTACCGTGCTCATTTGCTCCTCAAAACCCATCCCTACGTATGTAGACGCTGCAGCAATTCCGGCAATCCCGGCCGCCGCCAATTTACTTCCCTTTACAATGGCTCCGAATGCCTTGTCTGATATGTCCCCTAATTTGTTAATTCCTTCAACGCTCATTCCCCCGAATGATTCTGATATAGCTTTTGAAGAGATTCCGGCCTTTCGTTCCAAGCTGTCCAGTTCGCTCCTGGCTTTTCTGATGGACGCGTTCAAGGATTGGTCAGTCTCTCCAGATATCATTATTTCAAGTTGGTATTTTCCCTTTCCCGCCGTCCCTCATCACCTCTTCCTCAATCTGGATTCGTCTTTTGCCTGCTCCATAGTGTCTTTAAGCAATCTTGTTGCCTGACTTAATGGCAGGGCAAAATAAAACTGCGGTCCGGCCTTTGAGTACCTTCCCGCAGCTATAATTGCTTTATTTAATTCTCTGATATCATTTGGACACATTATTCCTCTAGGAAGAAAAAACGGTAAACTCGATTCTTAAGGCACATTGCATCCTTTGCTCCCATTCTCTCAAATACCTCTATCTGGTATCCCGTCACCTGTGCCGCCATGATTTGTGCAAATAACAAGGTGGATTCCTGCATGATTTGCCGGTTTCCTCCCAACGCATAATATGTATCGTATGCGTTGTTCATGTCCTGCGCCGTAAGGTCCTCCAGTTTTCCAAGGTCAATCTCCTTCACTTCCATTCCCTGGTATTCAACCGGCTTCTTTAGCGTGATTATTTTCCAATCTTTTTTTGCTTCTGAGCTTTCCTTTTTTGTTTCATTTTGAGTCTTATCACCCATCCTGCTTTCCTCCTATGATTAACACATGTCCCTGACTTCCTTAAGAACATCTTTACCGTTGATAGTGTAAACGTCCCCCATTCTGTCAATCTCGACCATCGTCTTTCCATCCAATATCAGCTTGTAATAATCCAGTGTCATCGTCACGCTGCTTCCCATCTTTCCCCCGGCTTTTACTGTTCCTGGATTAAATTCTTTAGTCTGTCCCGCTACTATTACGCTCAAATCCACAAATCCAGCTTTCCTTGTTCCGCTGTCCATCCCCTGTAATGCCCCGTTAATTGTTATATTTTCTGATTCTGTTGGGTCTATGACTGAAAACAAATCCCCGCATACTGTGTCAAATGTCAATTCCAGTTCCATATTCTCAATCATTCCAATGACTGAAACATCCATCTTTCCACCTACCCCGGCACCTTCCAAGCTCTCCACAAGGTTCGTAATTTTAGGTAGGTTCAGTTCTCCAGCTATTCCGATAAGCTGTTTTCCTCCCCTGTAAACCTTAAATCTATTGACCAGATGTGTCTTAAACATTTTATCCCTCCTCTGTCATGACATTTTTAAGTGCCGATATATCAAACTCCATTACATTTTCAATGTATTCCATTGGCGTGAATGGCGCCAAATGTGTCCTAGTGCGCATGTGTCCCTCCAATACATCTTCTATGCTGTTCTCGTCACTTCTGTATTCGATGTTGAGCCCTGCACACATACCAGCAGATACCAAACTATTAGCCCATACGTTGAATGAGTTAATAATATCATCGACCTGTCTTTTGTTCATGTTTGAATCCAATTTTTTCCGGTAATCCAGTGCAAATCTGTTGTTTACAAAATCAAACATCCTGCGGCACCCTATCCACCGGTCCTTTGGATCCGTGTTATCCGGGTATGCTGCTGTATTGTTACCCAGGGCTTTCCATTCTCCATCATCGTGCAGTACAGTCACAACCCCATCCCCATTGACGGCTCCGGCCTGGTCCTGGTCAAGGTATACCTCCGTCCCGTCCTTAAGGACTGCTCCGTCCACATTTAGCCCTTTGTTTGATGGATATATGTATGGCACATCCTGATTCAATGCCGTATAGTATCCCGCCATTGCCCCGTATACTGCTGAGTAGTATATTTTTCTTCCGTCAGCCAGGAGCATGGGCCATAATGGGATTCCATGTTCATCGTTAAATCCCATATCTCTCTTCACGGTCAGGCAATCCGTATATTTCTTAGCCTTTTCCGTATCCAGGTCAAGGAGGCACGTACTTGCAAAGACCCCGCTTATTTCCTCACACTTTGCCTGTAGTGCCGTACCCACATTAGGCTTATGGCTCCATCCTGGCGCAAGCAGCATCCCCGGCACCACCCCTAATTGAGGATGAATCTTCCGAATGATTTCAAGCCCCGTCTCTTTCCCGGTCTGAACATCGTAAAATCCAATCAAGTCCTCCTCTGTCACAAGCTCCGGTGCAATTGCCTTTGCTGATACAGTTATTTCCGGCAGTTCAAATGCATTCCCCGAACTAAGCAAAGTAATGACAAGCCTTCCCATTTCATCAAAGTTTGTGATATAGTCCGTTCCCATCGTAATTTCCGAACCTGCCTCTACCGCCTTGGCCTCCCCAGTTATTGCACTTCCCGCCCTGGCAGTATTGGGCTGCGTCGTTATAACTAATTTGTCCACAAGGATTCCCTGGCTCTCCACGATTGCCTGATGGTTTTCCACCCTTATAGTCTGTTCTTCAATTTGTTTTGAGTGTTTTTCTGGATCCAGAACGTTAATGTATATCACTGGTGATATGGTAAAAATCTCCGAATTGGCATACATGCTCTGGCACAATGTATACTTTTCCCAATCGTCACTATACCCCAGAGCCTTTTTGGCCTCCTTAAAGTCTCTTACCATGACCGGTCTGTTGACTGCCTGTTTTGGGTTCTCTGCGAGGTTGATTGGTGATGTGCCCCATATGACCTGTACCGCGTTCTCCGTTGTGGTCGGCATTGGATAAGAGGTTGTATTTTCCCGTGATTTGATTCCATGCTTATATCCTTCCATTCCCTAAATCCTCCTTTACTTTTTTATACAAGGCTTCCAGCCTGCTTCCTGCCGTCCTCATTTCCTTCCTGGCCTCTGCCAGCTCGGTAACTGGTACAATCAGTTCCTTTAATATCGGATTATCCTTTATCTTCTGTTCAAATTTTGGTGTATACCCGCCTCTGTATGCACTTCCCTCTCTGGCTACATGCTTCATTGTCGGGCCTATGTACACCATTGTTTTTGCTTTTTCGTTCACTCTATTTCCTCCATTTCGATTTCTGGTAGATACCATATCATTTCAATTCCTCCGAAAAATTGAGGCGCTGTATTATCCTCTTGAAACTCCATTCTCATTTTTTTATCGCAATAAAAAAGGCCCATGATATTATTTTTCATGAACCTTGTTATCACCCTTTGCATGATAGCGCTCAGTGTAAAGTATCCCCGCATTTTTTCGTCATCGTCATAAATACCGAAAATAACCATGACGTGGGCTGTGTTACTCCCGTCTGCCTCAGGGTTGTTATACATGACACTATTTATCACGACCGTAAAATATGGGAAAAGTGTGTCCTCTGTTTCCTCATAGTCAATGGGCAAAAACATGGGTATAGACTGCTGGTACCCTTTCAATTCTACCCTATCCCCATTCCTGTTGTACGTTTCCATATCCTGCGTGATACATCGTATTTCCATTATTAATTCATCCTGTAGCTCATTGACCGTCATTTTATCCTCCTAATGCCTGCTTCACAAAATTATGAAGATAGTTTTGTAAATCCTCTCCTATGTTCGGTTCTACTACACCATAAACATGTTCTTGGCTTCCAATCATAACCGGAATTGAGTTGCTAAATTTTTCATTAATTTCCAATCGGTCTTTTCCACTTCTTTGTGCTACAGCAATATGACGTACACTGCTTCCTGCCTTACCCTTTTTTGTATCTCTTTTTCTAACCTGGTTTTTATCTGCAATATTATTAATGAATGCCTTAATTCCTCCCCGCTCCAGCGGTTTAAGAGTTCCATGTTTCAGTACTTGCGCGCGTGTTGTCTTTCCTGCTTTAGATGTCTTAAATTCCTTTAAGGGTAATGGTTCTCCATCTGAACGGATAATTGCGGCCGGGTGGCTCCCCGAAACAATTCGTATTTTCATATTTTTATTAAATCCAGCATTTTTTACTGTATATGATTTCTGTGCTTGTTTCGCCAGCCTTTCCCTTGCTTGTTTTGCGGTTTCTTTTACTGCTTTCTTAAGGGCCTTTTCCATAGACTGGTCCTTATTGCCCGCTTTCCCTAGCATCCTCCTTGCGTCTGTTGTGTCAATTCCTATCAGTATAAGTGATTTCATTACGATTTCTGCGCCTCCAGGCTAATAGAATAAATTCCGTCCTCGTTGATTGCATCCGTTATTACATACTTATCCTGGTCCAGTACCAGTATATGTCCTACAGGCGGGAGTGCTCCGAATTCTTTCGCCAATACATAAAAAAGCACTTGTTTTCTGTACACTCCTTGCCTGTAAGCCTGTACACCTTTTTGCCGCTTTTCCCGTTCAAGCAGCCCATAATCATCAATGACAATATTCATTGACCTTCCATTGACTATATGCCGTTCTCCGTATTCTTCCGGGTTCATGAATGTGGTTTCATTATCTTCCTGGAGGATGTCTTTAAAATTCATTTTATTCCCCTTTGGTGACTCCCCTGGCTGCAAGTATACCAATTACTTCATTAATTTTTCCAATCATCGTTGCAGTATCCGCACTGTCCTCCAATGTGCCCAATGTTACCGGCTCCCCTGTGAATCCGTCTCCTTTCGGTCCCGGTTCGCCCTGGGGGCCTGCTGCTCCCTGGGGGCCTGGAATACTCTTTGCCTTTGCTCCCTCTTCGAGGTTGTTCAATTTTTCTGCCGTTATGACTTCTTTGTCTACCCATACATGAGGTTCGTATGCCATGCCTTTCCTCCCTATCCGATAAGTTTTACGGTTACGGTTTTACTTGCTGCCACGGATGTGTCAACCGCATATCCTGCCACCGGTACACTCTGTTCCTCTGCCGCAATGGCTGTCAGTCCATCTTCCGAATAGTATACGATTGCTCCCTTCTCAATTGCTTCTCCGTCTTTCTTTGGTATTTTAAACACACCCACCATATGTATGCTCCCCGTTGAGCCAACGGGTATTGTGGTTCCGGCAATTCCTATCCTTGTTCCAAATACCACAACCTCCCCGGCATTAATCTGTTTGGCTGTCTCATTCTTATAGTCCAGGCTTTCGCCTCTCTGAATATATTCTGCATTCATATATCTTTTCCTCCTCTTATTCGATTGTTATTACGGCACCTGGGTTTTTGATTAATCCCCTGAAATCCACTACTGTGATACCCCAGTCAAGGAATATATCCCATACATAACCCAGTGTTCCGGGTGCTTCCATTCTTCTAATTTTGGGTATTTCATCGCCATTCAAATAATCAATCCATACACCATCAACGTCATCTGCCGCTCCTCCAAGGAACCACGGAACCGGTTCATTGCTCTTTACAAGCGAATTAAGTGTTGCGTCCTCCACTATCTCTATCATGCTCCTGTAGTTATACAGAGGGTTTGCCGCCTGTGTATTTTCCGAAGTCTGTATGGTTGGACTGTTAAACAAGGTAAACATATCGAATACATATCCGACGGGTACAATAACCGTTGCAGGTCTGATGTTGATTGCCTCACCAAATTCATCCGTCATCATCTGAAGTTTCAACAGCATTTTTAAGAATGTATCTCGCGTCGGTGCGCTCCCTGTTTTTACAATGTTGTTGTGTTTTGCATCAAAAAGCGGAGTGCCATCATAAATTTTATCGTTGTTAACCAAGATACTGTATGCCTGCTTATTCTGCGTTCTTCTGGCTGCGGCGGCATACCTCGCCGGAATGGTGGAGAGGAAACCAATATCATCATTGATAAATGCCTGTCTTGACATTGTAAACTGACGTGCATAGGTCTTAATCTGTCTGTTTGGCCTTTTGATATCTTTCGGAGTATCATGCTTGATTTCTCCATTTTCTGGCACCTCATAAAAATCTCCAGCCGGTCCAGCAATATACTCATGCTTGGTAGATTTAAAATCTTTCAGCGTACCCTTTTTAACCCATCTGTCAAATGTCGCCTGTGCTTTGTTGTGGCCCTCTACATACGCTTTGTTAATGGCTTCGTCCATGATTGCAGGGAAGGATGCACTTGGATTGTAAAACTGCCTGCACAACATGCCATATATCTCATCCGGGCTTCTTAAAATGAGGTCTTTTACATCTTCCCCATCTCGCTCCATGCATCGAATTGCTAAATCTTTCAATGACGTTCCTCTGAAATCTCTGGCCCCGTCTGCCGGCTTATCAATCTGGACACCTCCACGTATAACCATCCCGTCTGCTGCGGCACGTCTGAATTTGTCCTCCTCGTCCGCCCCAACTTTAACGCCTGTATTAATTGGACGGTTTTCTCTCGTCAGTTTGTCCAAGATGTCCCTCTGCACCTCTTCCATGGTTTTGTTTTCCCTTATGTATGTTGTTGGGTCAACACCGTGCTGTTTACACAATTCCGTGATAGCAACTGCCCGCTTACGCTCGTTCTCTATCGCTCTCTCAGGCGCTCCGCTTTCTCCTTCTCCCCCTGGATTTCCATGCCCTTCTTCCAGCCTGCGCACAAGCTCGTTAATCTGCCTCTGAATGTCATCAAACTCCGTTTTCTCCGTGTCGTTCATATCTCTTTTCTCGCCTTTTGCTGTGTCCAGAAGTCTCTGAGCCTTTTCCCGCAATTCCTTTAATTTTTCCTTGTCTCCCATCTGTGTCCTCCTAAAAATAATATTTGTTAAGTTTCATTTGCCGCTCAAACCATTCCAGGCTTCTTCTATCCTGCCCCGTCATGGCTTTGTATGGCGGCGCGTTTTCCGTGAGCTCCCGCCCCACACCTACTGTATAGTCAGCCGGGCATGATACTATGGATATCTCAAACGGTTCCCAGCTCCGGGCAATATCACACGGGCCAACAAAACGCCCGTCGCCAGACGTCTTTCCCGGCATTACCTCCTCCCAGCTTCCCACTATGTATCCGACTGATACTCCACGTAACGTCTTGTTTTTAACTTTTTGGTATATCAGTTCCGATGGATCATCTTTATCAAATTCAATTTCTGCGCAACCTCTCGACTCCTCGATCCATGCTGTTAATATCTTTCCGGCCACATAGTCCCGCTTGTGATTAAATAACACACATCCAGCGGCTAAAATCCTGTCTAACTTAATTGCTCCCTCTGAATGGTCTAAGATTTCTTTCCCCCAATACCTATCGTATGGCTCTTCCGAAGAGAAACTGAGTTTAAACTTTCTTTCCTCCCCTTCCATTTCGCGAAAATCCGCTGCCATAAATTCCCTGTGGAAAACATTACCCGACTTTTCCGTTGGATTTCTGGCTTGTCTTAATTCCATAAATCATCCCCCCTAAATCAATTCCTTTTTCCTCGGCGTATTTCAATGCCTCTGCTGTTTCATCCAGTTGTTTTCTCCAGTCATTTCCATTTTCAGCAGCCACCTGTGGGAATGTCTTTTGCCCTGACATAAGCGCAATTTTTGTGGCATTCGCTTCCTTCAATGGGTCAATCCACTGTTTCGTAGGGCGTATCCATTCATGTTCCAGGTATTGTTCTTTGCTCTCCCAGAAATCTTTTATGTTTATGAGCCCTTTTAATACGGCAGAAATAAAAAAAGTTTCGTAAACCTCAGACATGATGTCCATTATCCACTCAACTTCTTCGTAGTAAGTCATTTCGTCCTCTATCATTCCTTGTCTGGCGCTGCTATACGTTGACTGACTCATATCACGGCTTGCCGCTTCGTAGCTGATTCCATTACCGGCTCCGATAAGTCGCTCCTGTGTTTTTGTGTACCGTTCCGCATCCGTGGCCTGCCCTGAAGGATTGACCACCTGTATCTCGTCACCTGCATTCAGTTCCCGAATCATTCCAGGGGTAATCATTTTTCCCTCGTAGCTCTTTTTCTTTGCATCCTCTCCCCGTATTGCTTCCCGTCCATTCTGTGATACAGCCGGTGTAACCTTCTTGATAAAAACAGCCAGACAAGAAAGGATTCTTTCTTTTACAGATACCGCTGTCATGAATTCATTGGTATCTCTAATTCTTGTGGTAGTGTGCGCCATATCTGACATTTCTCGAATCTGTGACGGCCTGCGCTTGGTAAAATAAAAAATGACATCCTTGGCCTCCACGTATATAGGTTCGGCCATCGTAAATCCGTCTATTTCATATTGTCTGAAAAAATATCCGATTGGTTTATTGTATGAGTTATACTCAATTCCTCCCACCACGCGGTTATTTTTATTCTTTGGCGTCATGCGTGTAACGTCCAGTTCGTCCGGTTCCATGGTCTGTATTTTAAACGGGAGCAATCCATCTGGCGTGTAACGCTTCACGAACAAGATTCCTCCATCTACTTTTTTTCGTTGTACTGCCATGCGTAACATTTGGTTGAAATTCTGGGTCCCTGTTACATCGCAATTCTGTTTCTTGCACCACTTTTTCCACAACTTCATTACCTTTTTATCTAACTCCTGGTCCCCTGTCATAGGATGAAGAGTGTATCCCTTTCCTATCACATTCCGTCTAAATGCGCTGGTTACGGAATTCATAATGTCGGAACTCCGTTCCAGGTCCCTTGTTCTGGCCCGGATGGTATCTCGGCTTACCCGGTCTGTCATTTCTGCTGACTCATTCGCAACTCTCCAGCCCGAATTTAGCCGATTTCCGTCCCCAGCATCATACCCTCTCAGACTCTCCAGTCCTTGTCTCCAGGCTTCACGCTCATAGGCCGTTTTGGGTGATGCCCATGCAATTACGTCCTCTAACCATGCCATTCTTTTTACCTCCTGTCAAAGTATGCAACCATGGTATTTTCCATAAGGCCCGTATTCTCTTCCACCTGTAATGCTGCCGTCAGGTCGTTCCTCATTTTATATAGCTGCGTCAGGTCAGCCCTTGTCAGACGCTTTGTGCCTATCTGATAGCTCTGTCCCCCGATGCATATTTTCTGTATGGCCATATTGACCTCTGTCAGTAAATCGGCATTACTCATATGCTGGTTCATTATTTCCTCCTATTCCTCCCAGCCACGAAGATATGTCTGGCAACCACGTTTGCTCTTCTGGCTCTTGTGTTTCAACCTCCGGTTCTTCCTGATATGCTTGTTGCAGGTGTAGTGTTCTCACATTCATCAAGTCCGCTGCTGCCATTGCATAGACTTCTGCATCCAAATAGTGATTATCCCCATGTGATTTTTTTTGTACCCATTTCTGGACTGTTTTACCGTTTGGATTCCTTACGTTAACCTTGTGTTCCGCTGTCACCTGCGAGGCGTATTCTTCATCGCATCCTGCGTATACCATCCAACTTCCAGTACCGTTTTCTTTTCTCATTTTTGCTGAGATACTGTCTTTATATTTTCCGCCATCCACCCACACCAAGCTAATTCCATTAACCCTGCTCTCCGGTTTGTTTATTTGGCTTATTTTGTAATGTCCTTGCAATGGGTTGCTTGCCCCCTTACAGGGCTTGGCCCAGTCCGAATTCGTAAGGCAAAATTGATATATTTCATCCGACTGGAAACCTGAGTCAATCAGCGCAAGTCCCACGACCATTTTTATACCATCCTCCCTCTGCCATTCCAGATTCATTATTTGTTCAATATCCGTAAGGGAAAAGACCTGTCCATGTGCAATATTTTGACTCGTCATGTAGTCTCCCCAAGCCCTGATTGTGTAATATAGGCTGCTTTCCTGCACGTCCACGCCGCCCGTCAATATCTTGGCCCATTCCGGTACAATCATTTCCGGCAATTCCGTTTGCCGTTCCATGACAAGCTCTTTTGATGTTTTTAGCTTAGTGTCCTCCCATGGTTCTGCGAGCCATGAGTTGACAAAGTTCTGCAATAGTTCCGGATCGTCTTTCGATTTAAGAAATTCCTCTGCTATATCAGCCCAAGTAAGAAATATGCTATATAGAGAGCTAATCCAAAACCCCACTGTTTTGGGTTTTCCGATACCTCTCTTTTTTATCGCTCTCCACTCTCCCAACCTGAGCATTTTAGGCTTATCCTTGTCCTCGATGATGCATCCGCATAATTGACATATGTATTTTGATGTTTTGGCCCGGTCATATGGGCTCATGGTGTTGTCCTTATCCTCGTCAAACTTTATCTGATTCCAAGTGAGTTCAATCATTTCTCCACAATGAGGACAGGGAACAAAATAATGTCTCACTTCGTCCGCGCTATCATGTAATCCCCATATATAATTGGTTGCCAATGTTGGGGTAGAACATGCATATACCTTGCTCTGAGATTTGTATGTCTTTATACGTTCCATGGCAAGGTTATAGGGGGATGCTTCCTTTTTGGATGCTCCCCCTATCTTATCTATTTCATCAAAAAATAAATACTTAATTGCCTTTGAGGCTAATTTCGACGGCGAGCCCGCCCCCCGAAGGTAAAGCACCATTGTTTTAAACTTAAGACGTAACTCTTTGGATGAGTTTTCTAAAAATAGTCTTTTTATTTGCGTCGCCAGCCGAAAGGCCGGTTTTAATTTATCGTTCGATACATCTTTAGCCAAATCGTCTGAAGGATATACGATCATGGTGGGGGCCGGGGACCTGTCAATAATATACATTAACATGTTTATCATTACTTCCGTTCCGCCCAACTGTGAGCCTTTACACAAATATACTTCTCTGATGTAATCATCATTCAAGGTATTCATGATTCCTATTAGATATGGTGTTACATCATTTGACCACCGACCAGATATGTTGCTCGATTCATCCAATACTCTGTACTTTTCAGCCCATTGGCTTACGGTAAGTTCTTCTGTTTTTTGTAAAATATTATGTACTACACGTTTAAAAAGATTAGCTGTTTTTATCCGTGTCCTGGTTCTGTATCCCATGTCTTTACATTTCTTCCTCCTCTTCCTCCTCCGGGTCGTCCAAATCCATGTCTCCTGGTGTTACTCCGTCTATTTCGTCCGGGTTATATTGCGATAGTTCTTCCAGTGCGTTTTCCATCTCTGTTTTAATTATTCCAATCATGTTGTTGATATCGTTTTCTCCGCTCAATTGCATAGCCAACTTTGGCGGCAATGATAATATACGATTTCTAAACTTTATCAACATATCCGTCAAAAAAGCTTCAACGTCGGATGCTTCGTGAAGCTCCCTCCGTAATCTTCTTAGCTTTAAGGCTGATATCTGTTTCTTGATTTCCTCATGCTCTGCTTGCACTTCCTCTTTCGTAATAGATGTCCTGCGTCCCATTTCCGCATTTATCTTAAAATTAATATACTCTTGGACGCACTTTTCAAGCATGTATCCCCTTGAATTTTTTTCCGTCTGGAACAGCCCTTCCGATTTGAGATTCCTTATTTGACGCGTTGAAATTCCAAGGCATTGCGACAATTCCTTCTGGTTTACGACCATTCTTTCTCCGTCTCCTTTACTTTACTCCCCTCCGTATCTCCCTTTGGTCCTCCTTGCTCCCCTCCAAACCGGAAGGAAATCACCTGTTTTTTTAGTCCCTACAGAGAAAAACACCGGACCTTCCGCGCCCCGCATAAGGCCCCGCCCCCCTCGGAAGGACCCAATTATTTGAATTGTCAGACTTCTTTCAAAGCATAAAGAAAAGACATCCTGCATGTAACCGCTGGATGCCCTCTCATTTATGGGTGCATATATCTTATGAGCTCAGTTCTTTTTACTAATCCATGATATTAATATACCATATTGACTTGTCCCCTGATTACCAATCTTTAATTTATTTTTTTTCATTCAACAGCCAATAGAATTTCCTGCGCCGGTCGTAATATGTATTATGGCTACATGGTATCTCCATGATAAGGCTTAAGTATCTGTATGTGATATCTTCATTTGTAACCGCCTTTAATATATATTGGTATAATTCCGGATCGGTTTCTATTGCTGTCTGTTCAATAAGACGGCAGTTCTCCTCTAACCTTGCCCTCCTCATTGCAAGTTCTTCTGTTGGGCTCCTCATTCCCCCGCCCCCCATTGGCATATCATGCGTTTCAATAGCTTTGACTGTATCAGTCTTATATTTTAACTCGTCCTTCCATTCGTTGTATTGCAAGCACCAGTAATACAATTCCTTAAACCGATGCTTACTTATTCCATATTTTGTGTTTAGTGTTCGCACCTTTCCCAATGGTATCACCTCCTTTTGGAATACTCCGATTCATCCCGGTAATTTCACTCCGTTTGACTCTATGACCGGATAGGCAATCTCTAATGTAAGTTCATATTGGTCCTTAAAACTATTTTTAATGGCTCTCAATGATATAGTAGCCGCTTGAAGTAAAATACCCATTTCTGTTTCCGTAATATTCTTTTCTCTTATAAGTCTTTCGTATTTTTGTACACATCTGTTTCACCTCACAAATCCTAATCTACTGCCCTGTAGATAAAGGGCAAATACAAAAGTCCCATAATGTCGTCAACTACCCCCGGCTGTATCTGGTGGTATATTAATAGCTCCAAACCTTGCCATACTAAAGCAAGCACTATGTACCACCAGCATGTTTTTAATATCTTATCCACTGCCAGTTCCTCCGTTTAGTAAATTTTAATTTGGTCTTTCAATTTCAGCACCGGCTTCCAATTCTTTTTTCAGTGCAATAATCGCATCTAAAACCTTATCGTTGTGTTCACCTAATTCTTGTTGCCATCCGGACGTCGCCATGCGTAACGGATTATTATACCGTTTCTGTCCTTCGGCAATCTCTCTTAATTCTTTGATTTCATCATCTGTTATCGTTAATACATCCTCGCAAATCTTATATATTTTATTTTCCATCTTTTAATCCTCCAAATTTTAATTTTATAAATCCTTTTCTTTTAATAGCTTTCCGATGCTGACGATTGTGGTTTTACTGTTAAACGGAAATGATACTTCAAAATACAAATCGTTTTCAAAAGCCTTTCTTGCCTGTACAGTACACATATTCCCGTCAAACCTAACAGACTTAAACCTTGTATAATATTTAGTGTATTTTTCAAACGCTTTAATTGTTTTCTGATAAATTTTATACTGAACCCCTTCCAATATCTCATATCCCAACTTTTCTTTATTGATAACAGAAAAGGATTCATTGTGATAATTACACAACCTATTACTTCCGATTTCCCTAATGACAACACAATCACTTTCTACATGGTCTACAAATCCTATTACAAAATCATTGATATGCAAAGGACTGGTTAAGAATTTCTGCTATATAGAAGTAAAAAGTGACAATATACTAAATGCAGGAGAGTATACAATG
>ENA-UERQ01000136-UERQ01000136.1-human-gut-metagenome-genome-assembly--contig:-NODE-136-length-68568-cov-20.474033_pt1 | contig 68568 bp, 42 predicted proteins | sample MGYA00242986_ERZ507987 | MGnify/ENA primary metagenome ERZ507987 (study PRJEB26167, sample SAMN06115429) | human gut metagenome | host: Homo sapiens | place: China:Chongqing | collected 2015-04-15...
AACATAAAAAGGGCCCTTTTCATAGAATTGGGGCGGGATTTTAACAAATCCCACCCCAACTATTGACAAAGAGCCTAAATTTGAGAGGTAAAAGAACCCCTGGCCATATTGACCAGGGGTTCCTGTTATATTGCTATTTTGTTTTACATTGACTGTAATGGACTGTTATGAATCCTCTTCTTTACGTTTCTTGCTCAACGCTGTTACCGCAACAAAGATTCCTGATAACATCATGGTCAATGTGGTTCTCATAGATGTCTGACCTGTCTTTGGCAGTGGTGCCAACGGCACTTCACCGTCATCAATTAAGGTTACATCTACTGGTGTTTCTGGAAGAGGTGCTAACGGCACATCTTCTGGGGTGATGGTTGTGGTACCTGGGCCGCCGGTTGATGGGTTGTAGCGTCCGTTGCCTTCGGTGTTACCGCTGGGGCCGCCTCCACCGCCGCCAGGACCAGTACCGCCACCGCCGTTAAATCTAAATTGAGCGGTAAACGTGGTACTCTGTGTGAACTCTGCAGCTCTAATTTCATCCGCGTTGGCATAACCCCTGCTTCCGTCTGTCCAGTTATTGAATAAATAGCTTCCAAGGCTGGATACTGTTACGTTAGCATCTGGACTTGCAGGTTTCAGTTCCCTATGGTCATTACCATCTTCTCCTGTAACGATTTCATAGACAGTCTTGACTTCAGTTACCCTTCCTGATACTGTTCCGCGATTTGTGTCTTCTGATACATATTGGAACTTAATCTGGTACTTATCAGGTACTCCGTCTGGTTCATTTGGCACTTCTATACCGATTTCATCAACATCAAAGTATGCGATGAAAGTGGTATCTACCAAATAGGTATTTGTCTTCATCTTTGACATGTCAGGAGTGTAGTCATTTACTTCGCTATCGGTCCAGTAGTCAAATGCAAAACCATCCAGAGGTGTTGCGATTGCTCCATTGGGATTGACTGGCCTCTTATCTGTGTAATTGCCATCCGCATCCTTGAATACATGGACTTCAGCCTTAAGAGGATCTGCATCTACAGTACCCTTTGTTACATCTGCACTCTTGTATACGAAGATTGTTTCATACTTATCAGGTACTCCATCGGGTTCTTTTCCGTCTGGTCCTTTTCCCTTCTCGTCTGCATCAAAGTATGCGGTGAAGGTTGTATCTTCTAAGTATTTCTCTGTCTTAAGAATACTCATGTCAGATGTTGGATCCTTTGTTTCGTTGTCTGTCCAGTACTCAAATGCATTATTGCCTGTTGCTGTTGCTACCGCTCCATCAGGACTTATTGGTGTCTTTTCTATATAGTTTCCATTATCGTCCTTGAAGGTATGGACTTCTTCAGTTATTATGCTTACGGTTCCCTTTGTTAAATCTGCACTTTCATATTTAAAAATTGTCTGATATTTGTCTGGAATTTTATCTCCATTCTTGTCAACTTCATAACCTACTACTAATACAGATTTGTTTGCTATTTCATTTCCATTTACCAGGCTTCCGTCCTCATAAGTCACTTTACTCTTCACATAACCTTCGTAATTCTGATCTGCTTCAAGTGTCTCATTTCTTACCAGCATATCCGGCTGCAGTACCTGCACTGTCAATTCTTCTGTAAAGATAGCCTTCACTTCTCCGTTTACCACATGCTGTACGGTGTAGCTCAGGTCCTTTGTCTGCTCTTCGTCTACCTCATAGCTTACTATGATTGTTGCACCGTTCGCTATCTCCGTGCCTTCCACTGCGCTTCCGTCTGCATATGCCACTCCGCTCTTCACATAACCTTCGTACTTCCGGTCTGCTTCAAGCGTTTCGTTTCTTACCAGCATATCCGGCTGCAGTACCTGCACTGTCAATTCTTCAGTTAGGGTATCCTTCACTTCTCCGTTCACTACATGCTGTACGGTATAGCTCAGGTCCTTTGTCTGTTCTTCGTCCAACTCGTATCCAGCTTCAAACTTAAGGTTACCATAACTTCCTTTTCCAATCACTGTCGCAAGAGGATTATGGTCATTATCTGGATTTGTGCCAGTTTCTAACTTCCATCCTGTAAATGCATAACCATTTTTTATCGGATTATAAAGCAAGATTCCTTCATCCGTTAAGTCAACAGGTACATAGGTCGCAGGATTAACCTCTCCGGCCTTCATACTGCCGCCTTTTAAGTCATATTCAATTGAGTAAGTGGCTGGCTCAACATTAAATACTACTATGTTCTCTCCAGTTGATAATGTTACCCATTGATACAACTGTCCATCTGCACTCTTGTAACCCTTTGGTAGTATCTGACTCATATCAGCTGTTACTTTTACGTAATTGGCTTCACTATGAATTTCATCCGTTTCAAATACTACTACATCACCATACTTATACTGTATTTTATAAGACAAATCGGTTACCGGTGAATAGACAAATATAATTACATTATTATCCGGATTAGGATCCAATACATGAGTTTTGGAAATTGCATCCGGGATATAAGTCGAATAATCACCCTCTGGTTTAATGGCATTTACAATGACAGTTGCGCCTACTTTACCACTGTGAGCTTCGTCCTTCTTAATCACTGTACCATCGGACGTCTGGAATATCACAGTATACATAGTTGTCGTTGATGTTTCCCACTTTGCATAAATTTCTTTGGGTTCATTTATTTGAGTAGCATAGTCAAAGGCTTGTGTGCACTCTTTATCATTAAACCAACCTTTGAATATAAATCCAGGCTTTTCAGGAATAAATGGATTTACTGTCTTGCCTCTAGGGATATCTTGAGTGTCAAATACTTTTGTTTCATCCATTGAATCCTTAAAGGTTACCGGATAGGTAACCGGATTCCATTTGGCATACAACACCAATCCCTTTGGCATTATCATATCGCCTTCATATGGTTGCTGGAATGTCGGATCCAGGTACCACCCCTCAAATGTTCCATCACCTAATGGGTTATAATCAGGTTCAGCTAACCTATCAGATATATCTGTTAAATATGGAATATATTCTTCATTAAGCTTATCTCCGTTAACCAGTGAAAGTTTATATGAATGAAGAGTGTAATAAAAATTGATTGGATTTCTAGGGAATGATGTACTTGCTATACCATTCATCTTTCCGTCATGCCATGCAGAAACGGTACTTGCATATCTATCATAACCACTTCCTGACATATCATAGAACTCTTCATTATAAGTTATGTTTCCACTATAATAAAAAACGATTTCATTATGGAGGCTAAATGTTTTTCCTTTATAGTCAATATCTCCCTCAGGATCTTCTATATAGTAGAACAGCTCCCTCCTATCATATGACGACGAACTGTACTTCTTTAGACTCTTATTTTCGCCTGGCATAATCTCCTGATAGCTTGTCGTTTTATCGCCATCCCAATACCAGAAACTGCCAGCAAAATCCGTGTCCCGACCTACAAGGGCATTCCATTGGTCTCCTATAAAAGCCCCATACTTTGCGGTGATTTTTAGATTTCCGTGGGCACCCTCATTCGTGTAGCATCCATTTCTTTCCGAATGTCTATGCTCATTCTTACTACAAATCAAGTCATAACACCCTTTAGAAATAGAGTGACTGCCTAAAAAATGACTTTTATTACAATTAAGACGATAACACCCTCCACTTATTGAGTGGGTATGCTCTGTTTCCTTACATGTAAGAACTGGTTTTCCTTGAGCCGACGTACCTTCAAAAGTAATAGTATACACATTCCTACTATACTTAACAGTTATAACAGTACTTCCATCAGCAGCAACGATTTCAGATGTGGATTCCTTAAAGGAAAAATGCTGTGTATCAAACCCAGAAGGTTTTGTAGTATAGGCATCAGCTTTTACTGTACTCCCAGCCTTTGCTCTTAAAGTATCAACGGTTCCAGCATAAGAGTAGTTGTTGTCATCAGCATTCTCAGTCAAATAAACAACCTTATACCCCACTACCGCACCATTCCACTTCGCATATACTCTGACATCCGACTCCAACGTAAGCGTATCATCTGCTTTCTGTGTCAAATCCTCATCCAGATACCATCCGTCAAAGGTATAGCCTGTTCTTGTAGGGACATTGCTTCCACGAACCAACGTTACTTTAGTACCAAACTTCTCCGTTACTGAAGGAACATAAGAACCGCCTGTTGTGTCATATAATAAAGTATAATCATTTCTGTCATACTTCACTTCAACAACAGTTCCTTCCGTAGATATCTTTTGCTGCGCGATATCCTGTACTGTAAATCCCTCCGTAGGAATTTCCATTGCCTCTGTAAGAGAATCAATCTTCCCATGAAGTTCTTGAGTCTTTTCAGTGTCTTCTACATAATCAGTTCCATCTAATGTTTGATATAAATGCTTTACAATATAACTTGTATCTCCAGCTATATATATTACATCAACCGTTATGACTCCTGCTTCTGTAAAATCATGAACATTTTTCAGAACTCCGTTTTCAATGATAAAATCAACATTATCATCTTCCAGCCTGGGCTCATATCCAGATATCTCAGGAAGTGTGAATTCTACAGAATATGTTTTCCCTGTGCCCTCGCCATGTTCTTCTGCCTCTACAGCGTAGGGGGCCTCTACAGGAACTCCCTGCTCGTTCAAGAAGTTAATTTTTACAACCAGAGTTTTATCATCCGGTACAATACTCACATCCTCAAACGTTCCTATATATATTGACCTCTGATAAAATGACAAATCATAGTTAGGAACCGCTTTCCAACCCTCTGCCACTTTATAATCAATGGTTGCTGCTGCAATATTATCGTTAGAGATAAAACTGTCTTGTGTAATTGTCAAAGCCTGGGTAACTACTTCCAGACCATCTCTTTGATAAGCAATCTCATCAGGATTTAATACATATATGCCATCAACAAAGTCATTGTCATATAACGTTATTTCCTGTTCATCACGATACTGGCCAAACTGTGTGCTCAGTATATGGTTAATATATAACGTATACTCAGTCGGTATTTCCCTCTCCGGTATCGGAATCTTCAGTTCCTTAAGAGATGTGGTATAAACCTTGGCTGTACTGCAATATCCCATACCAACCAGATTATTAGTATCCGCCTTATTAACTTTCTCCTCATCCTCAACAACCTCAGGCTTAGTCACCTCAGATGGAGTACCCGTCTGAACCGGCTCTGTTACCGCAGGTGTCTCAACTGCCGTCGTGGTCTCATCAACCTCTTCCGGAGCTGTTGTGGTTTCTTCAGCAGGTGTACTTTCACCGGGATTTACATCTTCGCCGCCTGCCTCTGTTGTTGCATCCGGAACTGCAGCAGACGTTTCTTCGGTAGCATCGGTTGATTCCGCAGAATCTGTAACCTCTGTGGGTTCTGTAGCCTCTGTAGCCTTCTCAGTTGTTTCAGGCTCTTTTTCTTCTGTTTCTACTTCAGCCTCAGTTGTTTCCTTGGGTTCCTCAACATGTTCTTCTGCTGCATCTGCCTTTGGCTGTTCCGGTACTGCATCTTCCTCGTTATCAGCTACAATGGGTGCATAATGACGAGTAATGGAAGCAACTGGTTCTCCGGTTGTGTTCTCAGGCTCAGCCACCTCAGCTTCAGGGTTTTCCGGTTCCTGAGCTTTTTCCTCAGTGGTTTCCGGTGCTTCTGTCGTTTCAGGCTCAGTCTGCTCAGCTTCTGTTGCAGATTCTGTTTCGCTTTCTGAAGGAGCCTCTGAATTGCTCTCCTCTGCTGCGGTCGGAGTCTCTTCCGGCGCTACAGTGGTTCCCTCCTCTGGCGCTACAGTGGTTCCTTCATCCGGTGCTGCTGTAGTTCCTTCTTCTGGTGCAGCCGTTTCAGATTCTGTGGGAGCTGTAGACTCCTCCATTGCCGGTCCATTGTCTTCCGCTGGAGCGGTGGTTTCCGTTGGCTTGGAGATATAATTGATTTCTTCTTCACCAAAAGCATCCTCAAAACTTTTAACTCTGATAGCTTTTGTTGACTTCAGCTTTCCACCTTCATCGTCATAAATCGTGGTAGAAAAGCTAACCGTATCTTCCCCGTTATTCACATATAAGAAGATAATCTCCTCATCGCCGGTCACCATATACATGTCATCGGCATCTTCCGGCAAACGTACGAATACTCTCAGTTCCGCATCCATACTACCGCCGTCCGGGTCAGGGAATACTTCTAATACTTTCCCCTCTCCGTAGAACAAACTCTCAAATTTAGCAATGTCTCCATTGGTAAAGTCGAGATCGCCCGGTGATATTACATTGCCGTTTTCGATTGCTTCTTCGATCGCTGTCACCAATTGGGAACCAGTCATTTCGAATGTGACAGACTCTGACGACGATGTAGCCGCATAAGCTGCGTTCAGGTCCGCACCTACATTGGTGCATACCATGGCTGCCGCTAACGCGAAGGCCACCAGACGTTTCCGCATGTTATAAACTGATTTCTTTAACATGCCAGACCTTTTTCGTCCTTCCATACTTACACTCCTCTCATACTTTTTCTTTCTACATGATTCCAGATAAATCCAACTGTCTGAAACTAGTATAGCAAATCGCAGTTACAATCTGGTTACAATTTAAGAAAGTTTAAAATTTTTCTTAAATTAATTATGTAATTATAGATTCCCTCGCTATAATCATAGCAAAGAGGGCGTTATACAAAGCGTTATTTACCCCTGTTTTTTCGTTACTTTTTATTTATATCATTGAAATTCTATCTGTTTTTTTATAACTTTTCCATCCACTTATATCCATATTTTTCCAATTACAAAACGTTGAAGGCAATCTCAATCAATGAGAAAAAACCTCATTTCCAATTGTAATATCACCAATGTTATGGTAAAATGGTTTTAGATACAAATGACACATATTTTTGAGTTTTTTTCTCACAAATTGAGGTGCTATCATGCTAATCCAGTTCAGTTTTAAAAATTTCAAAGTATTCAAGGAGGAAGTTTTGTTGGATTTCCTACCTGCCTCCATTAATGAACATAAAAACACGCTTCTGAAGGACCCGGCTGACGGAGAATGCATCCTTCCCCTTATCGGAATCTATGGTCCCAACAGCGGAGGCAAGTCCACGGTCCTCAACGCTTTATCCTGTCTCTCATCCCTGGTCACAGCATCTGTAACCGTACCAACCAGAATTAAAGATGTCCATTGTCTGTTTTCATCAGACTGCAAAGACATCCCCACCCAGTTTGACGTGTTATTCCGCAGCCAGGGATTTCTGTTCCGCTATCAGCTCCAGTTCTTAAAGGGAAACATTGCTGAGGAGAATCTGTTCTATGGAAGTCTGGGCGGAAGTGATACGGGTATTCTTTTTAATAGGAAGGAATCCGTCATCCATCCCGGGCGTGAACTCATCTCCTTCCCCCTTAAGGCCGTACCTCCATCAGTAACTTTGCTGTCATGGCTCAATGCCTATACGGACTCCATGCACGCCAAAGCCGCCTATTCCTGGTTCAGCAGAATACAGGGCAGCAGTCCCAGAGAACTGCCTTCCGATGCCGTTACACGCCGGAGGCTGTGCGGTATTCTGCAGGATTTGGGACTTGATATAGCAGATTACAGCATCATACCAGACTCTGACCACAAATCTCCTGCTGTAATCCTGGTTCACAGTCCTTATGAAGGCTGTACCTATGAACTTCCATGGGAAGAGGAATCCATGGGCACTAAAAAACTGCTCTCACTGCTGCCCTCAATTCTGACCAGCCTGGATGACGGCAGTCTGATGATGGCAGATGACCTGGACTGTATTCTGCATCCTCACGCGCTCCGTTACCTGATTGCTCTCTATGCCAATCGTGAGAGAAATCCTCATAATGCGCAGTTGCTATTCACCGCCCACAATACTGCCATTCTTCAGCCAACACAGATGCGCAGGGATGAAATCTGGCTTTGCTGCCGCCAGGAGGGGCAGGATACGGAATTATACCCTCTCTCCAGCTACAAAAAAGAAAACGGACTCATCCCGCGTAATGATGAAGCCTACGGCAAGCAGTATCTGGAAGGTCGTTACGGGGCCATGCCCAATATACATGCCTAGCGGATTGATTATATCGTCCCAATGTACGGATACCATATGCCTTCTGTATCATAAAGAAAGCCGCCGCAGATTCATTTCTGCGACGGCATATTTAATACAAGCTTCACTCTTCTATTGTAATCTTTCTCTGCAAACATTCTATAATAGGCTTCTCTTATAAACTTCTCCTCATTCCTTTATATCAGGCTCTCCGGCATCACCTGGTAATTAAGCTTCACCTTCCTGCCCCCATCCCAGAGATGCAGGTTCCTGTCAATCCGCTCATAAATCCGCAGGCAATACTCATTGGACGTGCCGTTTAGCATAACCAGATATTGGCTGGAATTATAACAGGTAAATAAATCCCCTTTCCTGAGGGACTTTCCGATGGCATCGTGGAGCTTCTCTGACGCGGTTTTTAAAAGCTCTCCGCCTGTATCCAGAGGCTTCCCCTTAGAATCCAGCAAAGTACAGCACAGCAGTACACTGGAAAAATCCACCCGCTCCGCCATACGGGCCAAAAGCCGGTAACAGTCGATAAAGGCCGGGTACGCACAGTAGTAAGGCCCGTTAATCCTGTCCCTCTCATGAAGACTGTCTCTTATATCCTTTAGCGTATCGGATGTATAACGAATCTGTCCGCTCATGATACGGAACCGTTCCAGCATCTTCTCGGAAGGAGGCAGTCCCTGTTCCTCAAAATACTGTGAAACAGCTGTATCGTATACCTGCATGGCCTCCTTGAACCGCTTCATGGCAATGAGACAGTCAATTTTCATAATCTGGCATTCCTCATACGGATACAGCTCGCAGGCATAATTACATATCTCCAGAAGTCCGTTGTATTCCCGGTTTTTCTTCATGAGACTGCTGGCAACCCGCAGACAGCTGAAATAAAGCTCCTGATAGCGGACTCCCACCACTGATACCCATTTCTCACCTGCAAGCTGGGCCAGAAATTCCCCCTGATACAGACTGCAGGCCCGTTTCAAGAGTGCCTCATCATGGTTGCGCAGGGCCACCTTTGCCGTATTCTCAAAATCCCTGGCATCAATGTACACCGGCAGTTCCCCGCCATCCCATCTGTAGATTCCTCCGTCTGTGCGGATATATTCCCGTGGCGGCAGCTCACTACCCTCCAAAAGTTTGCGGAGCCGGAATACCGTAGCCCGTAAACTCCCCGAAGGATTGGAGCATTCACCATTTCCGTAAAGCATATCCAGAAGCTCCTCCCTGTGTACGCCCTCCTCACCCGAATAAAGCAATATAAGAACCAGCTGCAGTACCTTTCCCGAAGGCCCTCCGGGAATCTGCAGGGGCTTTCTGTTATATTCCAGCATGATGCTTCCCATCATAAAAACGGTCAGGCCTTCCCTGTCTCTGGCCGGATAATATGTACCTTCCTCCTTCATTTGTATCCCCCTTGTGGCAAAGCGTTATTTAATATATAACACATTTTACTACAGATTCTTTTATTTTTCCATTATTTATCCTTCATAAACCAAAAATAGTAAGGAACCTCCACCAAAAGCATGACACTCCAGCCTATGGCACAGGCATATGCAACCCCCAAAAGTCCGATTCCGGGTGTCAGCAGGTATACAAATACCACTCGCAGGCTGGTCTGGACAAAGGTTCCCAACAGTGTCACGCTCATGTTTCCCATTCCCCTGAAAAATCCCTGAATCCCATTGGTAAATGCTGGAAACACATAAAATAACGCCATCAGTCCCAGATAACTACTGCCCAATGCCACAATTCCTTCATTTCCCGCCGTTACAAACAGCCCCATAAGCGGCCTTCTGAATAATGTGATGGTTATGCAGATAAACACCCAGTAACATGCTTCCAGCATAAGGCCTCTCCTGAATCCCTTCCTGATGCGTTCCTTCCTGCCCGCCCCTCTGTTCTGCGCCACAAATGTGGTAATTCCATGTGAAATGCTCTGCTCAGGGGTAAAGGCATAGTCATCAATACGATTGACCGCGTTGAAGGCCGCAATCATATCCACGCCCAGCGGATTGACAGCACCCTGAATCAACAGCTTTCCGATGGGCTGGCAGGATTGCTGCAAGGCTGTAATACTGCCGTAACGCAGTGTCTGCCTGAGAAGCTGCCTGTCCATGGTGAACTCTCCCCGTCTCAACTGCAGCATAGGAATTTTTCTGTATACATATATTATGCAGAGAACAGCTGAGGCCGCCTCCGCCACTACCGTGGTAACAGCAGAGCATACAATGCCAAATCCCAGCCCCCCAATAAAAATCAGATCCAAAACCGCGTTTAATATAGAAGAAAAAGCTAAAAACTTAAGTGGTGTTTTGGAATCACCCACACTTTTAAGGGCAGCCGATACCGCGTTATAAAAGTAAGTAAACGGCGCTCCAAGAAAAATAACAGACAGGTAAGAAGCCGCCTTGCCCAGTATCTCATCCGGCACTCCCAGTGCTCCCAGCAGAGATTTTGAGAAAAATCCTCCAAGTATGGCTATTATCACCGAAAAATAGCAGCCGAATATAACTGTTGTAGACATTTCCCGTTTCAGCTTTTCTTTCTGGCCTGCTCCATAGAACTCACTCATCAGCACAGACGCACCCATACAGATACCCGATATGCCGAGTATGACAATATTCATCACCGGACTGGCTGTACCTTCCGCTGCCAGCGCTTCCTTTCCTATGAATCTGCCGGCGATGATGGAATCCACTGCATTGTAGGTGAGCTGGAACATATTTCCCAGAATCAGGGGAATGGAATAGTCCACCAGATGTTTTGTAATGCTGCCTTCTGTCATGTTAACTGCCGCCATATGGTACTCCTTCTGACACTCATTTTATGTAAATACGCTTACCGCCCAAAAGGCCCGGCAAGACCTTCTGAATCTTTTCAACCTTCTGCCGGGCCTGAATCTATAAAGAATGGATCGCTAATGATATTCTGTTAATAACTGCGCAGCTTATCTTCATCATCTTCCGTGGTCTTATCAATGGAGCGAATCTCCACATCATATCCAAAATGATCGTCTACCTTCACATAAACCTTATCCCCCATCTTGCGGCCTCTTATGGCCTTGCCCAGGGGCGAATCAATACTGATTAATCCCTGAAGGGAATTACCTCTGACAGTAGTTACAAGTTTATAACGTTCCGTCTCATCATCATCAGGAATATAGACCTCCACTGTATCTCCCAGGCCCACTTCGCCTTCCCTGGAATTATCGGATATAATTCTGGCGGTTTTTATCATTTTCTCCAGATAGCGAATCCTGCTCTCATTCCTGTTCTTATCCTGCTTGGCTGCCTTATATTCAAAATTCTCACTTAAATCCCCATGGGCCCTGGCTTCCTTCACTGCCTCCAGGGCTTCCCTGCGTACCACTAATTTGCGGTATTCTATTTCTTCCTGCATTTTCTTTATGTCATTGGCTGTCAGATTATCATACATCCTATTGTTCTAAGTCCTTTCTTTTCCGGTACCGCCGGAATCATTTTTAAAAATTCTCTCTCCGCCATGCTGTTAAGCCTTGCCTTGGGGACTACGGATATTTCCGGAGCAGTCCGCCGGCGCTTAAGTCATACACATTTCCGGGAGCCAGGTTTCCATAATCCACATGGGCAATATATGGATTGGCCTTATTATAATAAGCGGCAAAAATGCGCTCCACATCCTGGTTTGCCGTGGTCTTAAAACACCGGTCCACCATCGTCTGGGGCATCAGCCCTGTCACGGACAAGTCCACCTTATACCAATTGCCTCCTGCTTCCACGTAAACAAACATGTGGTCCTTATCATTATCATCCGGCGCACAGAAGCAGTTAAGGCCCATGGACCTGGCAAGCATCTGGTATGCCACGGAAATGCCTTCGCAGACAGCCTTATGATTCACCAGGCAGCCGTAGGCTGTGAAGGACAGGTCTCCGGAAGTGTCCTCCCCGTTCACAAACCGGTTATACAATCCTGTGTCATAGGTGCAGCCCGAGGCAATGTAAAGAGCCGCATGCTTTGCCCGTTCCAGTTCACTGACATCTCTCCACCGGTAGCTGTTCAGATAATCACGGATCACCAGGGCCAGTGCATTGCGCCGCTGTTTATAGATATCGCTTCCCACATTTTCCTGATACAGGGCCACCTGGCCCAGCACCAGAAGGCTGTCGCCGTCCACAGCCATTTCCCCTGTTCCTATCTGGTCGCTTTCCCCGTACAATGCCTTGCACAAATCATCGGAAAGCCCAAAATAATTGTACAGCCCATAATTATAATCCTGGCGCAGGCGCCTTTCCATCACAGGTTCACCCTTTGCATTCCATCCCATGATAACGTCCACATATTGAAGCCCGGCCTGGTCCAGGTAGTCCTTCAGAGGGTAATTGGCATCATAGGATGCTTCCCATCCTCCAACTGTCCACGCTCCGTCCGGTCCCACCTGGTACCCGTCCGGCGTGACTGTGTCCGTCAGCATCCTGCCGTTTGCGTCAAAATAATACCATTTTCCATCCGTACTCTGCATCCATCCCCTGGCATAGGAACCGTCGTCTTTCTGGTATCTCCATGATCCGTCCGCCTGGGACCAGGCTCCCGCATACACAGGAGTGGTTAATAAAAAGGCTGCGGCGGATGTCGCTGCCAGCAGCCGTATCATTGACCGGCCTATATTTGAGTGCTTTATGCCCGGTTGTTTCATACCGGGTTCCATCATACCAGATTTCTTCATACCGGGTTTCTTCATACCAGGTTTCTCCATACCCGGTTTCTCCATACCCGGTTTCTCCGCTCCCTTCATGTCTGCCTGCCTCCTGCCGAATCGTCTTACCATAATCTGTCTCCTGCTTTTATAAATTATTTATTTTCCCTTTAGTTTCTTTATTGATTCTTTAGCGTGTGCTCAAACTTTGGCCACATTTTCCCTGTATAGTAATACTTGTAAGGCGATAGACCTTTTACTATACAGGAAAACACTTTTTCATACCTATGACCGGCAGCTCCCCTTCTGCCGGTCCCCTCCAAATGAAAGATAAGTTTACCGATTCAGGTAAACTTATTTTTTTATGCGCATATGCTATAAAGAAATCATTTTTACAGGAGACCATTATGGCCAACCAATCCGTCACTCCTGCTGACATCTTTGCTGATTTGCTGCGCTTTCGGGCCCCTGCCGCCATTGCCTGGGTCAGAGGCGGGGATGCCGCGCCTAACTTAAGCGGCCTGGTAAAATTCTACCAGACTCCTTACAGTGGTGTGCTGGTGGAAGCCGAAATCTTCAATCTGCCCAACAAACAGGAACCCGGCTCCACAGACTTTTATGCCATGCACATCCACCAGAACGGTGATTGCTCTGATGACTTCACCAAAACAGGGGACCACTACAATCCGTCCGGCAAACCTCATCCGGACCACGCAGGCGACCTGCTTCCCCTTCTTGGAAACGAAGGTTATGCCTGGCTTTCCTTCTATGACAAGCGCTTCTCCACAGATGACATTATCGGCAGGTCCATCGTCATTCACAGTCATGCCGACGACTTTACATCCCAGCCCTCCGGAAACTCCGGGACCAAAATCGGATGTGGTGTCATTGAAAAAGCGGATTATCTAAAAGTATAGCACAATGGCAGGAAAATATCATCCCCGCAGTTTTCACAAAAACATCCGGGATAAACATTCAGGAAATACGGCAGAACAAATTAAAAGCAGAAAGTACCGGATACCGCCATTAATACGTGCGGAATCCGGCACCCTCCAGGATATCCAGGTCCCGGAATACAGCAGCTGCCGCTGTCTCGTACTCTTCCAGTCTCTGGGATTTCTTTATTCTCTTAATATATTTTCCATTGTCAGAAAAGATTTGAATCATACAAGCCCACAATTCCTTCATTTTAAACAGGACGTTTCTGTCTCCGGACATGATTTGGCGGTAGCCCTCGTATATCATCTGGTGGAATCGCTTTAAGGTTTCTTTGTCAGTTCCCGGACCACCGGAATTCCTCCCTGCCGCAATCCTGTCCAGCAGTCCGGGATTGGATATGATCCCGCGGCCCAGCATTACTCTATCCAATTCCGGATAATCTCCGCATAATGTCTCATAGTCAGATATAGTAAATATATCCCCATTATAGCACACCGGTGACCGGCTGCCGTCAAACCCGCCGCGAAATGCCGGCATATTTGGGGTATTCTTATAATAATCCGTGCGGACTCTGGGATGAAGGATTAATTCCTTCAGCGGATACCGGTTATAAATTTCTAAAAGTCCCGTGAATTCATCCGGCGATATCAGCCCCAGCCTGGTTTTCACAGACACCTCCATGCCCATCTCATCCATCTTCCCGCACACCTCGTCCAGAAACCGGTCCAGGCTGTCCGGCCGCCCCAGGAAACCGGCCCCCTTGTGTTTGGATACCACGGTGCCTGATGGACAGCCCAGATTCAGGTTTATCTCAGAATATCCGTACTCCTGTAATTCCTTTGCTGTCCGTATAAAATCCCCTGCCTGATTTGTGAGTATCTGCGGGACAACGTACATACCTTGGTTGTGTTCCGGCAGGATGTCGTTTAACTCCCTGAAGCTTAGTTTGCTGTTGGCCTTTGGAGACAGGAATGGGGTGAAGTACTTGTCCATGGCATGATAGCAGGCATGGTATGCATTGCGGTATATATAGCCGGTAAGGCCTTCCATGGGCGCTAAATAATATTTCATAGACGGATTATCCCTCTCATTCATTTTTATTGCTGTTCTCTGTTTTGTAAATCATTTTCCGTAGAACCTGTTAAATCCATTTTAACTCCATACCTTCCCTGCAAAATATGATTTGGAGACCAAACAAATATTGATATCTTTCTGAGTGTAAAAATTGCATTATCTTTTCTCTATCATTCTGAATAGCCTCTTCACTTGACCACCAACCTTTACATTCAATAATCAAAATATTATTTTCATTATTTCCCCGTTTATGTAAAATCAAATCCGGATAACAGCCATTAGGCCAGCCTGGCAGCCGCTTAATCATATCAATATCCCGATTATATTCCGCATCTAAATCATATTTTTTTAGAAAGCTGTTTGATTCTATATATTTATTTAAGTATGTACCAAATCTAAAACAAATACTGCGTTCATGGGCATGGACATCTAAGTATGTCTTATCACTAATCAGACTGCTATCCACTAAATATAACTCATTTCCAGCTTTTTTTAGGCACTTGATAATTTCTTCTTTCAACTTTTCCTTAAAATCTATTTTATATATTTCTCTGTGGTCCTCACCGTATTCACACATAATTTCCTCATTTCTAACGGCAGGTATCGTTAGCCGCTGTATCTGCAAACAGCTGGACAGAGATAAATAGCCATCAACCAGCCTAAGTTACTCCTCTTCAAAAACAGAACCCCCAGGAAGCTGCAACTCCCTGAGGGTTCGTCTGTGCATCATTGGAACACATTCGCTTTTCTCTGCTGTGATTATATTACGCCATATAATTAAAAATGTCAATATGCTGTTGACTCTTTCCAGCAGGAAGGAGGTGCTCACACGGACTACATAATAGCTTTCCTTATCTCAGTCTTGGCAGGTATCGTTGGCCACTTTATCTGCAAATGGCTAGACCGGGATAAATAGCAACAGCTAGCCTAGGTTATCCCAACCACCAAGTATTTCCTATATCTTCAAAAAGCCTTATTCCGTAAGCGTTATATTAGAATTTCCCAGCTTTAGAGGCTTCCTCAATAGAAACGGTGAGGGATGGGTTTTCAAGGGTTTGAGAGGTGTTTGTGCGCTATGGGTGTGCTACTGAGCACTACTGATGACTTCTGAACCATACTTTCATAAAGTAGATATTGCCCTGGCAATTAGTTCTTCAAGCATACTATAATCCAAGTTAAAAGACCTGACACTCGCTTCTAACATTTCTGCTTCTGAAATCTTCATAAAGTCAAGCTGATATCCTACAGAAGCACTTAACAACTGTATAAACATTCTCTGGCAACGTCCATTTCCTTCTCGAAATGGGTGAATTGCATTAATTTCTCCCAAATAATAAGCGAGCCTTTTTGCCAACTCACTTTGGCTGCCTACTTTCTGTAGGTAATCTTCTGATTGAAGTTTCTCAAAAATTTCTATCATTTGCTGCTCAATGTATTCTACACGGCAAAATTGATTTCCTTTTGATATGTTCACCAGCCGTACCTTGCCTGCCCAATCGTAGATATCTCCAAATAAAAATTTATGGATTCGCTTTAAGTGATCAAAATCAAATTTTCCACGAATGCCATTTTTCATTGCCTCTACTGTACGCAGTGATGTGATGCGACGTTCCGCTTCTTCCAGAATATCCATATCCGTTATATTAAGTTTATTTTTCAGAACATTAGAGCCGGGATAACAGTAACGTACATCATATTCGTATTCATACCTATAATTTCTCCCCATACGCTAACGTACCACTGGCTTTTGTGTGTACCTTTTAACGAGACTGGCAATTGCTTCCCCAAATTCGATTTTACCTTCAAGACAACTGGCTGCTAACTCTCTATCCTCTTGTGTCAGCGGCATTCCTTCCATACTCATCGTTGCATTTACATTTTCTATAATACGTTCATTACTAGTCATAATAATACTCCATATCGTATAAAATATTTCTATTATTATTGTAGCATATTTTGAGACTTTCAACCAGAAAAATTAAATAAAAAAACTGCACCAGCTATTTTCCGCCAGTGCAGTTCTTAAAAATCCTTATTTTGTGCTGCTTATCTTAAAATCTTCCTTCTTTAGCAGCCATCTCGATACTAACCGCAATCGCCACCGTCATACCAACCATTGGGTTATTGCCGGCACCGATAAGACCCATCATCTCTACGTGTGCAGGCACGGAAGAGGAACCGGCGAACTGAGCATCTGAATGCATACGTCCCATTGTGTCAGTCATACCGTAGGAAGCAGGACCGGCTGCCATGTTGTCAGGATGCAGGGTACGGCCTGTACCGCCGCCGGATGCCACGGAGAAATACTTTTTGCCCTTCTCTACGCATTCCTTCTTATAGGTTCCTGCAACCGGGTGCTGGAATCTGGTTGGGTTGGTGGAGTTACCGGTAATGGAAACATCCACGCCTTCCTTCCACATGATAGCAACGCCTTCTGTTACGTCGTTAGCGCCATAGCAGTTAACCTTTGCGCGAAGTCCCTCGGAGTAAGACTTTCTCCACAGCTCCTTAACCTCGCCTGTATAGTAATCCATCTCTGTCTCTACATAGGTAAATCCATTGATTCTGGAGATAATCTGTGCAGCGTCCTTTCCTAAACCGTTCAGGATAACACGCAGTGGTTTCTGACGAACCTTGTTTGCCTTCTCAGCGATACCGATAGCGCCCTCAGCAGCAGCAAAGGACTCATGGCCTGCCAGGAAGCAGAAGCAGTCGGTCTCTTCTTCCAGAAGCATCTTGCCCAGGTTGCCGTGTCCTAAACCAACCTTACGCTGGTCAGCAACAGAACCTGGAATACAGAATGACTGAAGGCCCTCGCCGATAGCTGCTGCCGCGTCTGCAGCCCTTCTGCAGTCCTTCTTAATAGCAATAGCAGCACCTACTATGTATGCCCAGCAAGCGTTCTCAAAGCAGATTGGCTGGATTTTCTTAACCTGATCATATACGTCCAGGCCTGCATCTTTCGTAATCTTCTCAGCTTCTTCAATGGAAGCAATGCCATAGCTGTTTAATACAGAATTGATTTTGTCAATTCTTCTCTCATATGATTCAAATAATGCCATCTTCTTATTCCTCCTATTCGGTCTTCATCATTCTTTACGTGGATCGATAATCTTAACAGCGTCAGCAACGCGGCCGTACTGGCCCTGTGCCTTCTCCCATGCTGTGTTAGGATCGTCGCCCTTCTTGATGAAATCAGTCATCTTGCCAAGGCTTACGAACTGATAACCAATGATCTGATCGTCTGCATCCAGTGCAATACCGGTTACATAACCCTCAGCCATCTCCAAATAGCGGGGACCTTTCTTCAGGGTTCCGTACATGGTTCCAACCTGGGAACGGAGGCCCTTTCCTAAATCTTCCAGACCAGCTCCTACAGGAAGTCCATCCTCAGAGAATGCACTCTGTGTTCTTCCGTATACAATCTGAAGGAACAGTTCTCTCATAGCTGTATTGATAGCGTCACATACCAAGTCTGTATTTAAAGCTTCTAACACAGTACGTCCCGGCAGAATCTCTGCTGCCATAGCGGCGGAGTGTGTCATACCTGAACATCCGATGGTCTCAACCAGGGCTTCCTGGATGATTCCTTCCTTTACATTCAGTGTCAGCTTGCAGGCACCCTGCTGAGGAGCACACCAGCCTACGCCGTGGGTCAGGCCGGAAATGTCTTTGACTTCTTTTGATTTTACCCATTTTGCTTCTTCCGGAATTGGAGCAGCGCCATGATGAACGCCCTGTGCAACTGTGCACATCTCTTCTACTTCATGTGAATAAATCATGTGTTAAAACTCCTTTCAAAAATGAATTTGATCAAGTACAGTGCCCATTCGTTAAATTTATCACATCATACTTGGTTCTATTCTCTCACAAAATCCGACATTTTACAAGCATATTTTTTTGATTTTTGCCCCCTAAACTTTGGTCCTGAACTTTACCCCAACCGGCGCCTATGCCTTCATCCTCTTCATGATATGAAGATAATACACAAAGAAAATGATTCCTTTTACAATACTTGAAATAGTCAGTGCCCACCAAATGCCGTTCAGTCCCATGGCTGTTCCTCCCAGAATCACGGCAAGCGGAATGCGCGAAGCTGTGAGGATAATGGTTATGACAGATGCCTCCATCGTCTTTCCCATGCCGGACAGGGCGCCTACGGTCATCAGCTCCACGCACATGAACATTTCCGAAAAACCAATAATCCGAAGATAATCAGCTCCGGCCGGTATGACCTCTGCCTCATGAATAAACAGGCTGAATATGGGCGCCGCTCCAAATATGAGAAGGCAGGTGGTAAAAATGCCCCATATAAACATGATGGCAGATGCTGTCATGTAACCTTTCTTTACCCGCTTCAGGTTTCCCGCGCCATAGTTCTGCCCGACAAATGCATTGATAGCTGTCCCAAAACCATCTGCCGTCATCCAGGATATGGATTCAATCTGGCCGCCTACTCTCTGGACTGCAACCGCCGTATCCCCCCATGCAGTGACGAACCTGGTAAGGACCATAGAGATTCCGCAGTACAGCATACTCTGAATTGCTGCCGGAAATCCAATCCTTACCATGGTTTTAATATTAGATAAAGGAGTGGGAATCCAAACCCGCATCTGGGATGCCAGCACAGGGTCCCTTCTCATAGAAATAACCAGGACCAGAGCCACGATGAACTGGGCTGTCACCGTTGCAATGGCTGCACCGGCCACTCCCATGCCGGGAATTGGCCCCAGGCCGAAGATAAGCAGCGGGTCCAACACAATATTGGCTCCCATGCCGATACAGTTGGCCACAAAAGGAGTTCTGCTGTTGCCGGAAGCCGTATAAAGACCCGTCAGTGTCTGTCCAATAAATGCAAAGAGAATAAGGCCGCATGCGATTCTCAGATACACAATTGCATCTTCCACCACCAGGTTTGAATTAAGATGGAAAAAGTCTATCAGAGGCCCTGCAAAAAGATTTGTTATGATTCCATACACAGCAGCCAGCACCAAAGCCAATTGCAGGGCTCCCTTTCCGTACTGGACCGCCTCCCTGCGGTTTCCTTCTCCATAGGCATGGGCAGACTTCACCTGGCCTCCCATCCTGGCCAGGGTTGCAACGCCGGAGGACAGCCAGGTATACATGGCTGCCGCACCAACCGCTGCCACCGCATCGCTTCCCACCATACCAATCCAGGCCATATCCGTCAGATTATACGCAGTCTGGACCAGAGACGTGGCCATGATTGGAAGGGCCAGCTCAGTCAGAGATGTGAGTATATTTCCATTTAGTAAGTCGATATTCTTTTTCACTAATGCCACCTATTGTCATCGTATTTGCATAAAGCTTCTATTACTATACTATCTTTCTGCTTTATATGCAATATACATGGCGCAAGGGTCAGCGTTAACTTTCTGTATTTGACTTTTTTGGTTCTTCTTGGTGTAAGTGAAAAGTCAGCCATACTGAGAGATTCCGTTACAACAGATCCCTCTCCTGCATAAAACCCGAAAAAACACCGGCTAACATCCTCTAAAAATACTTATTACGGATGTCACATACCGCGCAGCAGCGCCTGCACAATCAGATATTGGTCTTTGCCATAGCAGGTCGAAAGCGTTATAAGCTTCTCATCCCCTCCCGGAGTGATTCCTGTTTCATAGAGGGACGCTGCCCCCATCTTCTCAAGATAAGGCAGCCACTCTTCTTCCATAAAGTTAGTGCCGTAGGCTCCGGCATCGCTCTGATGGCGGATCTGACATGAAAAAACAGGACATTCCACCCACTTTCCCCTGTAAAATATCTGTATAACAGGGTTTTCCCGGAAAAAAGCTTCCTCACCATATTGTTTCAAACCTGCAAACATGCTTCCGTCCTTCATATTATGTCCGTACAGCACCGTATTGTCCACAGCCAGGGGAACAGCCGAGGAATCGGCAAAAACACAGCCTGTTATATGCTGTTCCTGATAAAAGTTATGATTCAGATAATACTCATTATCTTCATGCCTCACCACCGGGTAATCAATGTTAGTTCCAGGTACAGCCAGCCAGAACTGGTATTCCGGATTGATGGAAGCAAGGGCTTCTTCATTTAAAGGAGATTTCCCATCAGGACTTTCCTCATCCGTTTTTTTCTCTACGTCAGAATCTCTCCCTCCGCCAGCACCTCTCTCCTCACCAGCTTCTCTCCCCTCTCCAGCTTCTCTTTCCTCACCAGCTTCTCTCTCCTCACCAGCCTCTCTCCCATCACCAGCTTCTCTTTCCTGCCCCTCATTCTTCCCCCTTCCATATGCCTCGTCCTGCACCATACCATATATTCGGCGCCCATCGGCATAATCCATTCCCATCTTCACCAGAAAATGCATGCTGAACACAACGCCCGCAAAAAACATGAACATAACCGCCGCCATGCCATAAGGTCTGGTATTCTTTATCATAGCCAGAACCATAGCTGCAATCAATGCCACAAAACAAATCCCGGCTGCAGGCACAGTTACTCCCATGGAAAAAAATGGCTGTACATTATTTTTAATAACATACCTCTCATCAATCCCCGAATCTCCAATCTGACCGCTCTCTTCATCCCCTTTGCTGTCATTCAAAAATACGTTCCGGCTTACCTCCCCTCCATAAACCGCAGTGCAGTCCGCAACCATTTTGCGTCCAATTGCTGTCAAATTCCGGCATAGCACTCCATCACTTTCATATACCCCGCCATTCCACTGAAATTGGTCAATTCTATACGCTTCTGAATCCAGGCCTGCCTGTCCTAAAATTTCTGCCTCATAGTCCATCAGGCTCTCCCTAATCTCCTCCTTCTGTGTTTCAATCCTCACACCGCCAACTTCATAAAAACCTGCATCATAATCCCTCACCTTTAAATCCAGCCGAAATCCGTCCTCCCAATGCTTATCAGAAAAATGATAACTCACAAGGGGCAGAAGGACATTCCGCTCCTTTCCCGATATCTCGTCCCTGGCCAGTACCCAGGCGGTTTGCGGGACAGGTTCTATGTTTTCCATGGAGGAATATACTATTTTCCCTGAGACAGATATACTATCTGTTTCCTCCGCCAGAACATCAAAAGCCAGATAAACTGTTACGGGTATCAAAACCAGAATAAATATCACCCATTTCCTGCCCTTACTCCATTCCCTCTTCTGTTTCATACACAGACACATACTGAAGCCCGCCATACATAAAACTGCCATTGCGGCGGCCGCTGCCACGGGCAGGTCGTCTCCGGTCCTTACTGTATCCCTGGGACCGGATCCAAAATGATATGTCCCTTTTCCAAACCGGCTGCCGACTTGATACACAGCAGTAATACTTCCAATTTTCCTGACCGGCGGTTTTTCCTTCCAATTATATATGGTTACGCTTCCCTGCATCACTGTTTCGCCCTGTATTCTCCCCTCTGCATCCATCGTAAACTCATATACCTTATCAGACCTCTTATACCCCAAAGGGGCTTCTGTCTCACGAATCACATACAGGCCCGGTGTTGCCAAACGGCAGGTAAATGTACCATCTGCTCCGGTTACGGCTTCGGTTATAGTTCCAGCCACAGATCCGTTTATCCCCTTGCCCGTATTCTCCGGCTCCTGGTCCCAGACACGGTTTTCTCCCTTCCCGATCCTGAACCTGGCTCCCATAAGAGGCAGACCGCTGTCTCCATCCAGCTTTGTAACCGTAAATTCCAGTTCCTTGTCCACAACCTCATATGCGCCCCTTATGACATCACTTCCATTGACGGTAAAACTGAATATGCCGGGATTTAATGCATATCCGTCCGGCGCCTTTGTTTCCCGGAAGGTGTATGTACCATTGTCAGGCCTTCTTATGCGGAATGTTCCTGTACTGTCGCTGACAGAGGTACCGATTACACGGCCCGTCTGGTCATAAAATGTAAATTCTGCCCCCTGGAGTACCTTTCCTGAAACATCTGTTTTCTTAAATGTAATGTATTCTGCCTTTGGTCTCGGCCTGTTTCCCCCGCCTCCGCCGGATGAGGATGCTGTCTGGTTCTCAAACCTGAATACCTGAACCATGTTATGCAATTCATTCCCGGCCTTCTGGTCCATCTCCGGTCCTTCTGTCCCTGACCATTCTTTTACCACGATTTCCCTGTCCTCTGTTCTCTCATAGCCGGATGGGGCCTGAAGTTCGTGGATGATATATGTGCCTGGTTTCAGACCGTAAAACTGCTGCCCCCTTCCCGCCTCGGATGTCCACTCCCGAATCACCCTTCCATCAGACTTATCAATGAGCTGCAATCTGGCGCCTCCCAGGAGTTTTCCTGTTTCTGCCGACGTCTTTTCTACATCTATAATGGTTGTATAATTGCGCATGACCAGATGGGGAATCCCGGTCATACCATCACTGATAGTAAACTCAATGGGCGTTTCCTGCAGTTTATATCCCTCCGGCGCCTTCACCTCAATCAGACGGTATTGTCCTTCACTCAGGTTCTTTGTATAATGCCCCTGCCTGCCGCTAACCCATTCCTCCGCTGTCTCCCATCCGGATTCTGTCCTGCGTTCGATTCGCAGCAGCGCGCCTTCCAGCATTTCCTCCGTATCCCCGGACAGCTTATCCGTGATTACCCGGTTGGAATCATTGGTGGGGTTATATTCCCAGACAATGAGGTCTGTCAGTTCATTCCTGTAATGAAACTGGAACTCATATGGTTCAAGTGTCAGCATGTGTCCTGGGGCTGCCTTTGTCTCACTGCACACATAGGTATAAGGTTTAAAATTCCCATCCCGGTCCATGTATCCAATGGGTTGCGGTTCAAACTGCGCCTGTCCCAGCTGGTCCGTGGTCACGGTACCGCATATGGCGCCGGTTGTCTGGTTCACAAGGCAAAACTCAGCTCCCTTTAATTTTTCATCCGGCTTATCTGAGTCGCTTTTTATGATACGGAGAATTCCATCCGGAATTTCATCTGTCATTTCTGTTTTTTGCAGGACCTGGCTGTCCGCAATGGTAAAGGGAATATCTGCAGATTGCAGGAATCCGTACGGGGTTATTATCTCCCTGAGTATATAATCACCTTCCGGGATATACTCCAGTGTATGGGGTTTTAAATCTCCCGGCTGGAAACCGGCAGGGATAAGCCCCTGTTCCCCATCCTCCTCCGTATATCTTCCGTCCAGCCCCGAAATCCATACCGCCTCTATATCCTGATATTGTCCGTCTTCTGAGGGCTGGTGGAGCACAATAGGTATTTCCGATACATTTCCCTTTTCATCCACCGGATACACAGCAAGTTTTGCACCGTTTACCTCCTTGCCGCCGGTAATATCCACCTTGGAAACCTCCAGCTTAAGAGGCTTATCCCCCATCTGAAAATATTGTATCTCTTCTAAGTGTCCTGTTTCTTCTATATTAATAAGTATAGGGTCCGCTGTGGCATAGCCCTCGGGATTTTCTGTCTCTGCCAGCACATAATTTCCTACAGGCAGATATTCCAGACGCACGGTACCTTGCTCTGTATAATAATACCGTCCCTGGTATGTGCCGGGAATCTCCCGGAAGTCATAATCATACTTCATAATTGGATGATTTCCGCCTGCGTCCGGGACCACGCGGCCAGTTGCTGCCACATCCTGCCCGTCCTTATAGGTAGCAGCCCGGAAGGTGAATATCCTTCCTGTCTCATCGTACCTGGGAATTCCATGTTCCAGCACCGGAAATCCTTTTTCATCCAGTATGGGCCGGTATAAAGTCAGGTATGCTTCGCTGTCCCCGTAGATTACATCACCATTTCTTGTGTCGTATTTCAGAATATCTATGGATGTAAAATCATCCTCCATCTCAAAGCTCTGTACATCCCCTGTTTCCAAAACGTCAATATTTACGGCCTCAGACTGAACATAACCCTGTTCATAGGGAGAAATGGTTTCCTCCAGCACGTAATACCCAACAGGAATGTGGTCGATCCAGTGAGGCTTAGTTGTCGTTGCCGGCTCCCCATGTTCATCCAATTTTATATTTCCGTCATCATCGTACTGATATCCGCTAATCCATGAAGCATAGACCTGGCCTTTTTTGTATGTGCCGTCCTGTTCCCTGTGAGGGCTGCCGTCACTGTCCAGACCGGCCCGGTACAGGGTCATGACTGCTCCCCTTATTTCCTTCTGCGTCCGCACATCCAGCTTCGCAAATGCGGTCTTGGTAAATTCATTCTGCAGGAAATATTTCTGCACCTGGTCTGTATCCTGAATTACAAGCCCCATATACATGGCCTGGATATATCCCTGGTCATAGGGAACGCCCTGCTCTTCCAGTATATAGGATCCAAAGGGCAGGCGGGCAATCAAATGTCTGGCGCCGGAAGTTTCCTGAGTTCCATTAGAATCCATACTGCTGTCTGTTGTCCAGGACTCATCCTTTGTCACTACATTTCCGCTTGTATAATAGATGGGCAGGCCATTCTCATCATCCACAGTTGTTTTGTTGTCATAGATGGTTTGTCCATTTTCATCTTTTAATACCTGTATGGATTTGACCAGTATCTTATTTCCCTCATCATCCGCCGTGTATGCCAGCATACGGCCATAATCATCATAGACATATGCCATGCCGGTAACGGAGTCCGCAAAGCACAGCGGATTTCCTTTTTTATCCAGTACCAGCAGTTCGCCCGTATCCGGGTCCTCCCTGGTATCCACCTGAGTTAAATCATGGAAATACAGATTTACAGGGTCATTATCCACAATAACAGCATCCCACGATGCCGTATGTGTTTTCACGGCACCGCCCGGACTGTTTTCCTCTCCAACCACGCGTATTTCCTTATGGGTACCAGTATTTGTGTCCGTGATCCCCGTTACCTTGCCGTCCTTGACAGAAGCGCTTACCCCCTTATAGACATGTTCCCCTGTTTTTTCAATTTCCATGGCATGGTACAGGGACAAGACTGCGCCGGATACGGAAATGTCAAACCGGATTCCCCTGCCTGTAAAGGTACCGTCCAGCCGGTACAATGGTTTTACACCGGACATTGCCTTAAGCTCCTTCTCCGTACCCTCCACTATATGTTCTGAGTATTCGTCAAATGACTTGGTCACGTATCCATCCCACTGCATTGTCTTCGGATTGTAAGCAATATCCCTTACATCCCCCCGTTCCTCCAGCTTCTCTTTACGGCCGCTTACCTTATAAACCAGCAGATCTCCGGCATCATTTACCGTAACATCCGTCTCAAAACCTCCGCTTGATTCCACCCTGCCCTGGTCATCGGTCTTCTGAAGAATATTCTGGTTTCCCACCAGTGAATCTCCGTCCTCCACCTTGTGAATTTCCATCCTGGAAGGATAGTCCTCCACCTTTATCCGGCTGACCGTCCTGGTACGGACTTTATTGGTGCTGCCGGCCACCGGAATGGAGTACTGGTATCTCACAGCTGTTTCCTCTTCCCACCCATCCGTGGTTCCGTCTGCGTTTCTTCGTTCCCTGTAAAATGATACGTTGTCCGCATATACTTCAAAGGCCACCGGACGGCTCTTCCCATATCCCTTCGGGGCCTGAATCTCTACCAGCACATAGACGCCTGCCCCCAATGGTTTATATGTCTCTATGTATCCCACGGGTACCTTTTTCACCTGACCGTCAACGACCAGTTCCCTGATGGTGGAATATGCCCTGAAAACTCCTGTCTCATTTCCCTCCTGGTCTTCCTGCCTAATCAGCTGGCTTTCATCATACTGGGGAATCCCATCCTTATCCAGGCGCACAGGCAGGTCGTCCGTGCTCCCATTGTTCTTACCTACTCTCGGATACAGGATCCTTCTTCCGTCTGCATCCGCCACAGGGTTTCCCTGCCAGTCCACCGCCTCGCCGTACAGCACATTTCCGGACCCTGTCACGGTGCCCATTCCCTCTTTTTCCACCTCTCTCTTGGCCGCATATATTTTAAACAATGCACCCTCATGAATAATGGAATCACCTGTCTCGGAATCCAGTTTCTCAATACGGAGTCTGGAATTAAAATACTCATCCTCAAAATCCTCCTGGGCAAACGCCACGAAATTAAAATCCCGGCCATTTCCGGAGGGAATCAGCGTCTCCACATTTCCTGTGTCCGGGTTAATTCTGTCCACCGCAGGGGGAAGCACGGTCCACGGAACCAGCATAGAGGCAAATTTGCCGTCAACAGCGGTCTGCATCCCTTTCATCGTTGCCACCTGGTCCCTGACCTCCCACTGTCCGTCCTCTGTTTCGTAGCCGTCGTAGATTACCCCGTCCATTATTCCGGCATCCTCGCTCTGGGAGGTATATCCGGCATAATATCCCTTTACAGTATCATTTCTGCCATCCATGTACTCTTCTTCATAGGGAGCCTGGGACGTCAGGCTGCGGCCCGGCCGCATATCCTTGTCCAGACCATATTTATATATCTCAAATTTTCCATCCTGCCCATTGGCCTGTATGATGTGGGTCTCCTCATTAAACCGTATCTTATATTTACGAATCAGGTCATCCGGTGTGTCTGTGCTGTCATACCGGAAATAAGGACTGCCTGTCTGGTAATTGACATCTGTTTCCCCTGTGCCTTCATCCTGGCCGATATCCGGCACAAAGGGAAGGGTTATTTCCCTGGGATAGTCCCTGGTAAAATGCCGGTTAGCCAGCTCCCGGTCCACATCCGCGGGAACCTGTTCCACAATGACGTATGTGCCGTAGGCAAGCATGATGGAATGATTGAAATAATCGTCCTTCCCATTCCTGGTATTGCATTGCAGTGTGGTCACATCACCATCCGCCCCTCCGCCTGCATCGCTGTCCCAGGCAATAGCCAGCCTGTTATCCAGTCCGGAAAAAACAGACAGATAGCTCCCGGCCTCATCCGCAGCCCGAAGAAGGGCCTTTTCGTAGGCCGTATCGCTGTTAAGCCCAGGTTCCGCCGTAAGAATTTCCGCTTTATAAGCATCTATATCATAGTAGTCCACAGCAAACTGCTGTATTGCCTCCTGGGGCTTTTTCCCTTTTTCCACCTGCACTGCCGCGTACATGGCATCAAAGAATTTCGTGTAGTCATAGCTTCCGTCCTCTTTTGTTTCCAACAGCCGCTGCCCGCTTCCATCCCTGGGAGGAAGAAAAATTTTCTGGACATCTCCTTTGAAATCCGCTGTCCCTATATCTTCTGAAATGATATTGCCGGCACTGTCCACAAAGATATTTTCCAGGTTACTTTTCAGATATGCCTTGAATTTAAACTGATTCAGCAGTTTTGCGCCCTGGGAACTGCTGCCTCCGTTAAACAATCCCAGCAGCACGGTCAGCGGGTCATTGTGAACAGATCCGTACGTATTTACTCCGTCATAGGATGACTGGGAAATATCTTTTGTGACCTTTACGGACTGCTTTATAACTCTCTGCAATACCTGCAACGGACTGGAACCAGTGCCCGCTTCCTGTACCGGCTGATTCTGCCCTGGATAATTCAATGCCTGGAATACAACATAGCTTCCTTCATCCACCGGAGGAACCGCAGCCAAGGCGCTTACCCCGGCTCCTGCTATGTCTGTCAGATACTGGCTGTAAGGCAATTCCTCCCCTTCCCAATCAATGGCCTTCTCTCTTGTCACTACCCGGAATTCCGTATATTCCGGCTCTGTCCTGTCCTTCCAGTCTATGGTATTTTCTACATGAACCGCATAGTTTCCCGTGGCCCAATCATAGACAGCAGAAACCGGCTCAGGCTTATCTATTTCGTATGTCTCTGTCCTGTCCTCATACTCATAGACCCGCTCCATGAGAGGAATGGGATTTCCCTCTCTGTCAAGGACAATATCCCCTTCGCTGTAAGTCTCATACAGCGGCTGATACACGGTTTCGGCCGCAGCTTCTATATCACTTCCAAAAGGAATGACCTGGTTTATTTCCCTTTTTTCTTTTATTGATGCAACGGCGCTTTTCAGGCTGTATTCACCCTTTTGATACTCAATCCAGTAACCAACCTTCCCGGCAGGCCCCCCTGACACCTCTGCTGTCTTTCGGACATACAGCTTACGGTTCACAAAATCATAAACCGCAGGGAAGCCGGCATGGCCCAATGAATAATCGTGACGAAGCAAGGCAAAAAAGCTGCCCTCTATCTCATATATATCCTCCACATACCCGCAGTCAAAGAAGTTATGGACTGTGTACCAATCCATGATTTCCTCTGCGGCCTGAGCATTGGTCTGACCCGAAAGCCGGATTTGGGTCCATGGCGAAATGTCTGTAACCGGTCTGTATCCAAGCTGTCCCAACATGCCGTTAACCTGTTTTGACAGATAATTGGGTTCAATGGCCTGCCCCCATTTACTCATATCAGCCGGTACAGCCGTACCGCTGGGATATGGGGCTGTCCGGAAGCGGTAGGGCAGAGTCTCCCCATAGGGAGTCCGCTCCCCCGTGTCACTGTCTGTAGCAGTATCCGGCCGGATAATGGGATTACCGTCAGCCCCTATCTTATACTCCCCTCCTTTTGCCGTCTGATAGACAGGACTGCCCTGCTGATCTACTTTTGGCTGAAGAGAACTGCCCAAAACCGCCTTGTACGTCTTTGTCTCTGTCCCGGTCCTTATTTCATAAAATTCCGCTCCCTGTGGATATCCGGTCAGGATGATATCATATCCATTTTCAGTTTTATAGCTCTCCACTATAAAATCATTCCAGGAACCATCTGCATCCATGGAATTATAATCGGACAAACCTCCTGATATGCGGGCCTGCCCGGCCTCATGGATCCTGTTTACTATATCCTGAGTGCGGTTGCTCTCCTTTAAGGAAATGCCGTTGACAGATAACTCATACCCCTCTGACCTGCTAAGCTCCATCACATAATAACTGCCCATAATAAGGGGCCGCCCAATCCACTGGTCTTCATTGGAAAGCACATAATCAGGATAAACAACTGTACCAAATCCTTGGGCCGAGGAGGTGACAGAGGAACCATTATATAGATTCTCAGGTCCGGTGGCGTTCTCCGGTGCGATTATAGTTCCATCATCACTCAGCCGGGTGCCTGGTTTCTCCGTGTACGCCAGGAAAGAGGCATTTCCCTGTTTATCCGTGGCTGCTACGGCTGTCAAATCATTCTGATTATAAATAGTGCCGGATTTTCCATCCGGGTGAATGATATCCTGGGCCGCAAACAGTCCATAGACAGCACCCTCCAGCGTGGCATCCCCCTGGGTCAGTCCATAACTTTTATCCCCGTCCGCACGGTACAGCTCCAAATCTCTTTTATTGATATGCAGCCTGCCCTCTGTCCGATGGTCCCACACCTTAAAGGTGTAAAGAATCGTATCCGGTTCCCCATAAGCCGATACATCCAAGGCTCCCAGATCATCGTCCATAAATGACGGCAGGGATACTGATATGGTGTCGTCGTCATCCTCTTCTCCGGAAAACAGGGATCTGATAAACCGCACTGCACGGTTTCCTTCCTCTTCAGGTTCTTCATCTCCGTTCCCAGTGTCTGCCTGGAAATACGCAGCCATGCCAAAGGACGGTGAAATAGGATTTCTGGCATATTCGTATTCTTCATAAATTTGGCTTTGACCGCCATCCTCCTCATCCCCATCATGTTGACTGGTGCCGTCCTGATTTTCTATATGAGAATTCCCTTCAGCTTCATCCCGGATATCCGCAGTTTCTGTGGTGCTGTCTTGTATCTCATGCTTTTCCTTGTCTGTGGTGTTGTCTGTGGTGTTGTCTGCGGCGTTGTCTGCGGTGTTGTCTGTACTGTTTTCTGAGCTGATTTCTATATTGATTTCTGTGTCTGCGTCTGCTTTACCATTTGTGTCTTTATTTATTTCTTCATTCATTTCTTTTTTTGTATCTTCATCTGTTTCATACTTTATATTTTCATTTGCCGTATCTTCTGGTTTGTTTTGGGATTGATGTTTGGAATTAACTGTGTGTTCTTCTGATGAAATGCCGGAAAATAGAATGGTTTTTCCATGGCTTGATTTTAATAGAATAGGGGATGCGGACATGGAATATGATTGGACCTGAAGGTTTCCACTTTTCTGTTCTTCCTTCTTTTGTCTCCCACTGTCTTGATCCTCCCTATATGAAGTTTCATTTTTCTGACGGCTGTCTCCTGTTTTTTCACTTATAGAACCGTCGCTTTTTGGGCCTCCGCTCCCGGTGTTCTCTGGCCCTGTTCCTTCACTTCCGGTGTTCCTGGCCTCTGGCCCTGCGCCTCCACTCCCGGTGCTCTCTGGCCCCGCTCCTTCACTCCCGGAATTCCCGGTCTCCGGACCTGCTCCTCCACTCCCGGTGCTCTCTGGCCCCGTTCCTCCACTTCCGGAGTTACCGGCCTCTGACCCTGCGTCTCCACTCCCGGTGCTCTCTGGCCCCGTTCCTCCACTTCCGGAGTTCCCGGTCTCCGGCTCTGCGTCTCCACTCCCAGAGTTCTCTGTCTCTGTTTCTCCCCCTTCGGAGTTTCCTGTTTCTGGCCCTGCGCCTCCACTTGCGGAGTTCCCGGTCTCTGTTCCTCCGCTTTCCTCATCCTCTTTGTTGCCATCCTCCGGATTTTTTTCCGTCAGCTCTCCATCTTTCTCCTCCTCACCTTCCGGATTTCCATTGCCGTCCTCATCTTGTCCTCCGTCTCCGGATGTATTTTCTTCCTCTCCCTGTGTTCCATCTCCAGCCTCCTGATCTCCTGCACTGCCGGAAGTATTTTCCTGGTCCCCAAAAATGCCGTCGGCAGCTGCTCCGTCCGCAGGAATCGCCGGTTTCCTTTTTTCCTTCTCATCTCCCCATAAACTGAATATGCTGCGCTGTTCCCCAAGCTCCATCTCCTGGGCATCCGGAACCGGATATTTGTAAGCTCTTCTTTCCCTCATTGCCGCCACGTAAGTGTACACAGGCTCCACTGCCTTTCCCACAAAAGAGCCTGGCCTGTATACAGCTGGCCGCGCGCTTCCTCCCGCCTGGGCGGCTGACAGTACAACCGTTTCTATCTCCTTGTCATCGTTGTGCAGTCCATGGAGAATATATCCTGTCCTGGCTGTCTTTTCCTGCAAATGGTAACTGTATTCCAATTCTATGAACCGTTCATACGTCTCATCCCGATCCGCCAGCATGGCTTCCATAGCCGAAGTGTCCTGTTCTCGGTTGTCCTCATCATTGTTCAGGGCATGGAAATCACAAGTGGCTGCACACAATTCCTGTTCTGCCCTCCACTGTCCGCGAAGCCGGTCATTTTCTTCGTCACAGCTGCAATCCTCATCCTCCTCATGGTCGCACTCAGTCCATTCCGGTGCAGGATGACCCATACAGTATGTTTTGCTGTAATTATAATATCTGGTATCGCTATGCCTTGCATATCCATCCGGATCCGTGGTCAATATATCACAGACATAATCGTTTTCCGGTTCCGGCGACATGCAGTTTAAGTAGACCTGCCCGCTGGTCCCATCTGGTTCACCTTCCTCATATCCCTGTTCATTTACCTGAGAAAAATCAAAATCCTCCCACACGTTGAACACCGTTCCCTCTAACGGTTGATTCGTCTCAGCACAATATTTCTCCAAATCAATGTTGTAATTGCTCTGAAATGTTTCAGAATGGCGGTATAATTCCAAATCACTGCTGCCCGGCAGAACCGCATCTGTTCCAACCGAAAAGGAGACAGATGCCATGGGCCGGTTAAAATCCAGCCATCCCAACTGCTTCTGAAGGTTTTCAGATGCAGCAGGGGTAAAGATATAAGCATAAAAACGGTTTTCTATGCCCTGGATCTGCGCGGACATAATTGTTCCCTGGGGCTCCTGGTTTCCATTGTACTGAAATGTCACACTTCTGCCATCCGGCGCAAGTTTATATAACCACTGATTATCCGGAAAGGACCAGGAAGTGTCCTGAAGCTGCGGACAGCTGCTGATATCCAGTGTAAGCTCATAATGCCCGTCTTTCAAAGTCATTTTTTGGACAGAACCAGTCCACGCAGGAAGGGAAGAACTGCCCGTCCCATTAAACTGGGCTTCCCCCTCCAGTATGTGGGCCTTCATTTCCTCATAATAGACCATAACCATGGGATCCCCATTCATTACTGCCTGGAATTTTTCCATGGCCTGCTTCTGCAATGCCCAGTTATGTTCATATCCATTCATGCATCCCCAGTAATAAACCTGGACTACCCCGTAGCGCGCCGGAACATAATAGTTGTCCGATACCAGCCATTCATAGGCAAGCACCATGGACAGATAACGCTCAAATGGCCCGATGACAGGAACCGGCTTCCCCGGCTCCACATAATATTGTTCGTATTTGGCCGGACTTCCGTCCGGCAGTTTGTGGCCTTCCTGTATACATAATGCAGGCAGCGCCCCAGCCCCTTCACCCACCTGGTAAATGTTCATATCCCGGTGTGTCCTTCCGAATGCATTCAGATTCTTCCCCCGGAACACCTGGCGGTATGGGTTTAAATTAATCAAATCCCCGGCTCCGCTGGTGGTCCGTATTGCTGTACATACCAATACTGTTGCAAGGAACAATGTCATCATGCGTTTCAGTGTCTTCATTATCCTCATTTTTTCTCCTCCGGTAAAAAAACTTATACTACATGCCTTTGACGAATATCTGTGAAATATAGATATATCCGCCGCTCTCACAGACACCTGCCCCTGTCTCCGTCCATCTGTCATCCAGCAATTGCTTCTTATGGCTCTCCGAATCCATCCATTTTTCGACCGCCGCCTCTGCAATCATTTCCATACTGTCCCTGGAATACAGCTTTGCCAGGTTTTCTGCGGAGGAATAACGTTCCACGGTTATTGCCGTATCAAACTTACTTTTATCGGGACGCGTGTGACTGTAATATATACATGCCTCCACTGCCCTGGCAGCAGCATTTTCCATTAATTCCTGATTAACAGATAATACGTTTTCCCCTCTTTTCTGTCTCTCGACATTGACTAATTCAATAATACGGTATGCTGATTCATCTGATGAAATATCTTCTGTTGAGGTTGGGTTAGTTCTCTGATGTTCCGGTTCTTCTCCGTTCCATGTTCTGTTTTTACCATTTATCCGGTTTGCCATATCCGTAAACTGTATGTACTCTGTTTCCGACATATTTATCTGCCATGTTCTGTTATCTGCTCCGGCCATCTCCTCCCTCTGGATCACCCCATCCATTATCCAGGCTCCTTCTTCATTTACCTGCTGTCCATCCGGCGCCGTGGTATCTGAAATCATGTATCCGTCCGGGCCAAAATAATAATGTTCCGCCATTCCGTCCTGATTGCCGTCCAGCCACTGCCAGCAGTTCTCAGGATAGCTTCCATTGTCATTCTTCCACCGCCACCCATTGCCATCCTGCATCCACTGACTGGCATAAACCGGCATTGCTGCCATGATTGATAACAGGACTGACAGGACGGGTACTGTAATACCCTGTCTGAATATTCGGTTGATATCAATTCTCTTGGTGGCCTTCTTTTTAACTGTTTTCTTTTCGGTTGTTTCTATTCCCATTATGTTACTTCCCCTTATATCACTTTCCGCAATTTTTCTTCCCGCTATTTCACTTCCTACTATTTCACTTCTCACTATTTCACACCCCGCTATTTCACTCCCCCGCTATTTCACTCCCCCGCTATTTCACTTCCCACTATTTCACACCCCGCTATTTCACTTCCCGCTATTTCACTTCCCACTATTTCACTTCCCACTATTTCACTCCCGTTATTTCACTACCCGTTATTTCACCCCCCGCTATTTCACCCCCCGCTATTTCACCCCCCGCTATTTCACTCCCCGCTATTTCACTCCCCGCAATTTTTCTTCCCGCTATTTCACTCCCCGCTATTTCTCCTCCAATCATTTCCCCCAGTCTTTTCCCCATCTCTTAATTCCCTATCGTCATGGCCTGTCCTGTCATCTTTTTTTCAACCTATTCTTTTTCAGCCCTTTCACTTTCATCTTTTCCTCTCTGGTCATTTTTTTCCGGGCCACATCTCTTTCAGCTATCCTGCTCTCCTCCTCCCACAAAATCCCATTTTCTTACTCACACCTACATTTTCCTTCACATAAAACAGCACTAAACATTTTTCCTCTCCCTAATCCATCTGAAATTCCATCTCCCATTTTCATCCTCCTCCCTGCAATCCACACCGCCCCCGCAATAACAGCAAAACGAGCCTCACAATACATAAATGCGGATCCGTCCCCCATTTTTCATCAGCAGATATTTCCATCCGCGCCCGGTTATTAACCAACGCACAGCCAACTCTTATAAAGCCCCATGGTTTGACCTCATATCAGCTGGAATACCGGTTTTTCTCCGCCCGCTGCTGCTGTTAAGTTTATTTCTGGCGGTTCTCCCCCGTCACCATCCGCATACACCACCTGTAAAGGCAGGGGAATTTTCACCTTTTTTAGCTAAAATGAAGTTTCAAGGCGCGCAAAATAATATGATTCAATTTTCAAGTACAAACAATCCCTCTGATTTTTCAAGAATATTGATTAACGAACACAACTGACTACTGATAAACAGTACTGATTTTAAGAAACTTACAGATATAATCCAAACACACCGCTGCATACTGAATAAGGCAATAAAACACGCATCACCACCTTTTTTAATCATCCCTACGTGAAAAACGGCTGAACCAGCCAAACGATCATGAAACTGCTAATAAGAATCCTGCACAGAGACTTCCGTACGATTTTATATAGAATATCATATATACCCTTAAAGCGTCAATACCCAACTCATTTTTATTTCTCTCCACAACTAGTTTTTATTTCTCTCCGCAGAACCATTTCTCTTCTGTTTTCGCGGGAGAAATGTAAAAGTAAAATCCGTTGTCTTCCACTCCTGCTACCACTGCCATCACCACACTTCACCAACAATCCACCCACCAACACCCCCATCCCCACCACAGCCACACATACCAAACTCCATAAACCACACACACCATCGCCCAATCCACCACTACAAAAAAACCGGCATCCAGGCTCTTCTGTCCACAACAGACATACCCCGGATACCGGCTTTCTATATTTCAGATACTATATTTACCTATTTATTTCCATTAAGGTATTCATCAATTCCTCTTGCACCTGCGCGGCCTGCCTCCATGGCAAGGATTACGGTTGCAGCGCCTGTTACGGCATCGCCGCCTGCATATACGCCTTCCTTGGTGGTCTTGCCGTTGCTCTCATCTGCAATGATACATTTCCACTTGTTGGTCTCAAGGCCTTCTGTGGTGGAAGAAATCAGTGGGTTTGGAGAGGTTCCAAGGGACATGATGACAGCGTCCACATCAATGGTGTAATCCGATCCGGCAACCTCTACCGGTCTGCGGCGGCCTGATGCATCCGGCTCGCCCAGTTCCATCTTGCGCACTACCATTCCCTTAACCCAGCCGTTGTCGTCGGTCAGAATCTCTACCGGATTGGTCAGCAGATTGAAGATAATTCCCTCTTCTTTTGCATGATGTACTTCCTCCACACGGGCAGGCAGCTCAGCTTCGCTTCTTCTGTACACTACATGCACCTCTGCGCCCAGACGGAGTGCTGTTCTGGCAGCATCCATGGCAACGTTTCCGCCGCCTACAACTGCTACCTTCTTGCCCAGGTAGATTGGCGTATCGTAATCATCACGGAAGGCCTTCATCAGGTTGCTTCTGGTCAGATACTCGTTGGCAGAGAATACACCGTTGGCGTTCTCACCTGGAATTCCCATGAACTTGGGAAGTCCTGCGCCGGAACCGATGAATACGGCCTTAAAGCCTTCCTCATCCATCAGCTCGTCTATGGTCACGGATTTACCGATGATAACATTGGTCTCAATCTTAACGCCCAGTTTCCTTACGTTGTCGATTTCAGGCTGTACCACGCCGGACTTTGGAAGACGGAATTCAGGAATTCCATATGTAAGCACGCCGCCTGGCTCATGAAGGGCCTCGAAGATGGTTACTTCGTATCCCATCTTTGCAAGGTCGCCTGCGCAGGTAAGTCCTGCAGGGCCGGAACCGATTACAGCTACCTTGATGCCGTTGGTTTTCTCTGGCTTAGCCGGTACGAATCCATTTTCCCTGGACCAGTCTGCCACGAAACGCTCCAGCTTTCCGATGGAAATAGGCTCGCCTTTGATGCCGCGGATACATTTGCCTTCGCACTGGCTCTCCTGAGGGCATACACGTCCGCATACTGCGGGAAGGGCGCTGGATTCTGCTATGGTATTTGCTGCATCCTCAAATTTTCCTTCTTTTACTTCTGCAATGAACTTTGGTATATTGATGGCAACCGGGCATCCCTGGATACATTTTGCATTCTTACAGTTAATGCAGCGGGAAGCTTCTTCCTGGGCTTCTTCCTGGTTATATCCCAGACATACTTCCTTAAAATTCGTTGCCCTCTCCTTTGGGTCCTGTTCCCTTACGGGTATCTTCTTTAATACGTCCATTATTCCTCACCTCCGCAGTTTCCGCATCCGCCGTGATGGGTAGCACCCTCACGCAGCCTTAAGATGGCTCTGCCCTCTTCTGTCTTGTACATCTGCTGGCGCTTCATGGCCTGGTCGAAATCTACCAGATGGCCGTCAAACTCAGGTCCGTCCACACATGCGAACTTCACTTCCCCGCCAACGCTTACACGGCAGGCGCCGCACATTCCTGTGCCGTCCACCATGATTGGGTTCATGCTGACGATGGTTGGGATTCCCAGCTCCTTGGTGAGCTTGCAGACAAATTTCATCATAATCATAGGTCCGATGGCAACACAGACATCGTACTTCTTGCCCTGGTTCTCCACCAAATCCTTGACAACGTCGGTTACCATGCCCTTGCGCACATAGGAACCGTCATCTGTGGTAATGTAGAGGTTTCCTGCAACAGATCTCATTTCCTCTTCCAAAATCAGCATGTCCTTGGTCTTGGCGCCTTCCACCACATCCACGTCAATGCCGCGCTCTTTCAGCCATTTTACCTGTGGGTAAACAGGCGCGCTTCCCACGCCGCCGGCTACAAAGAGATAACGTCTCTTCTTTACTTCCTCCAGGTCATCCTTCACGAATTCGGAAGGCTGTCCCAGGGGACCTACGAAATCTGCGAAGCTGTCTCCGGCCTTCAGTCCGGCCATACGCTCTGTGGATGCTCCCACAATCTGGAACACGATGGTTACCAGGCCCTTCTCACGGTCGTAGTCACAGATGGTTAACGGGATTCTCTCTCCTACTTCGTCCATCTTGACAATTACAAATTCGCCTGGTTGACAGGCCCTGGCTATACGCGGTGCTTCCACGTCCATCAGATATATCTTATCTGCCAGGCATTCTGATTTTACAATCTTATACATGGTTCTCCTCCTAGTAATATATACTCGCGTCCTCAGCTGGATTTCGCCGCGCATCCGGACGTGACATTCATTGTTATTCCACCCGGATCTGGTAGCTCTTCTGCCAGTTTTCCCATCCGGGCAACGATATGATTCCCCTTCTGTCCTTCAATTCCCCCTTATATCCATCTGATGCGCAGATACCGTACCATGGTTCCAGACATACAAAGGGATGGGTGGCCTCCATTGTCCATATTCCCAAATATGGGAAATCGCTGCATTCCAACGTCACATAGGGGCTTCCATCCACCATCAGGCTCACGCTGCTGACCTGTGCTTCATCAAACATATAGGTAAGAGCTGTATCGAAAAATCCTTTTGTCAGCGGCACCCGGCCCTCTGACAGCTTCAAATTTCCCTGAAGTTCTTCCTTCTCATAGCCGTTTGCATTAGGCGCAAGATAATGGAGACAATCCGTAAACTGTCCCTCCCTGCACCCTCTCCGGTTAAACTCAAAGGTGAAATCGTATATGTTTTTCCCTTCCGGCACCTGAAAAGCAGGATGTCCGCCCATCATAAACAGCATCTCGCCTGAATCCGTATTGGCAACCTTCCACATAACCTCGATGGTTCTGCCTTCCAGCCTGTGACCAATCTCCACCTCGAAATGGAACGGATACTTTTCATATGTCTCCGGCGTGTCCTTCAAACGGAACCAGCATTCGTCCATATCACAGAGAAGAGGTTCAAAATCCATATCCCTTGCAAAGCCGTGGGGCGTCATGCCGTATTCTTTCCCATCATGGACATACGCTCCCTCATAACATTTTCCCACAAACGGAAAAAGCACAGGGGCGTGTCTGTTCCACACAGACGGTTCAGCGCACCAAAGCACTTCGCGGTCCGCTTTCTTGTCATAAATCCTGGTAAGTTCTGCACCGCGGCGGGCAACAGTAACTAGAAGCTCATCATTTTCAAGTGTAAATAATGTTCCATCCTGTTTCACTATATATTCCCCCGTTCTCCTGTTTTTTAAGAAGCTTGTGAGAATTTACCCTCGCACAAGCTTTATATTAACATTTTCTGCTTCATGTTACAACCGGTTTTTAAATTTTTTCAAAAATTATTTTCTTTTTTTCAGCGTGTTGAACAATTTTTTTATTACTTTTTTCTCCGGAACCTCCGGAAGGTATAACAGAGGTCAAAATAGGTCTGTTCGTCCCCCTCTTCCGCCAGATACCATCCCTCTTCCTCTTCCAAATCAGGAAAGTATGCATCCCCGTCATAGGTATAATCAATACTGGTCACATGGGCCGTTGTGCAATAGGGAAGGAACTGCCGGTAAACGCTCTCCCCTCCTATGATATAGATATCACCTTCATCGTAATCCTTAAGCGCCTTAAGCGCCTCCTCCAGGCTGTGGCAGACCACTGCGCCCTTTACTTTATACTGCATATCATGGGTCAGGACAATATTTACCCGGTTTCCAAAGGGCTGTCCTCCCGGCAGTCCCTCCAGGGTCCTGCGCCCCATGACCACCACCTTGCCGGCCGTCTCCTTAAGGAACATCTGCCGGTCGGCCGGAATCGTCACCAGTGGCCTGCCGTCCTTGCCGATGGCCCAATGCCTGTCCGCTGTCACGCAAAGATTCAATATCCCCTCACCTTACCCTTCTGTATATTCTGAATTCAAAGGAAATGCCCTCATGCTCCCTGCCATCGCTGACCGACTCCAGTTTCCAGTTTTCATCCTGATCCAGATTTTCAAAATCCGTGTCCACCTCAAAGGTCCTGTGGATGTAGGTCACATATGCCTTATTGCAGTAGGGAAGAAACTCCCTGTATATCATGCCCCCGCCGATGATGAACACATCATCCTCATTACAGTCCTTTAATGCCTCCAGCACATCCTCCGCCCTGTGGTACACCTGCACACCCTCAGGAGAATACGATTCATTTCTGGACAAAACCATATTTACGCGGTTCTTCAGGGGCTTTCCACCGGGAAAGCTCTCCAGGGTCCTGCGTCCCATGACCACGGTCCTGCCACTGGTGGTCTCTCTGAAATACTTCATATCCTCCGGGAGATGCGCAAGGAGACCGCCGTCCTTACCTATTCCCCATTTCTCATCCACTGCAACAATCAGATTCATATGTGAATACCTCCCATTTTCTTCCAGGTATCTGTTTATCCCTGTCCCGTTCACCGGTCTTGACCGATTATATCATGAAACCCTTTGAAAGAAAAGGTGTCCTCTGTTATAATGATTCCATATTTAAAATGGAGGACAATGAACATGAGCTACGCAGACCAGATATTCATACAAAACTGCAACGATATATTAGAACACGGCGTCTGGGATACAGACTATGACGTGCGTCCGGTATGGGAGGACGGCACCCCGGCCCACACCATCAAGCGCTTTGGCATCGTGAACCGCTACGATCTTACCAGGGAATTTCCCGTCATCACCCTGCGGCGCACTGCCTTTAAGTCGGCAGTGGACGAGCTTCTGTGGATATGGCAGAAAAAATCCAACAACATCCATGACCTGAACAGCCACATCTGGGATTCATGGGCAGATGAGAACGGCAGCATAGGCAAGGCCTACGGCTACCAGCTGGGTGTAAAGCACCATTATAAGGAAGGGGATTTTGACCAGGTAGACCGCATCCTGTATGACCTGAAGCACAATCCCTTAAGCCGCCGGATCATGTCCAATATCTACAACCACCATGATCTATGCGAAATGAACCTCTATCCCTGCGCCTACAGCATGACCTTCAATGTCTCCGGTAATACCCTGAACGGTATCTTAAACCAGCGCTCCCAGGATATGCTGACAGCCAACAGCTGGAACGTATGCCAGTATGCGGTCCTGCTCCACATGCTGGCGCAGGTAAGCGGCCTGAAACCCGGCGAATTGGTCCATGTTATTGCAGACGCCCATATCTACGACCGGCATATACCCATGGTGGAGGAGTTGCTGAAACGGGAGCCTTACCCAGGTCCAACCCTGTCCATGGACACTTCCATCCAGAATTTCTATCAGTTCACCACTGACAGCTTCCGGCTGGAACATTATCAGTATCACACCTTTAGCGGGAAGATTCCTGTGGCTATATAGGCAGGCTGTATAAGCAAAGCATAGAGACAGACGATAAAAAGCCCAGAGAATAAAAAATGATATGAAAGACGGATGGACCTCTCCTCGTTCCATCCGTCTTTCGTTTCACATCCTGTCTTCAATTCTTATTTAAGCCATCCTATATCCAATCAATGAAAGATATTATAAATACCGGCCAATGCCAGCAAAGAGGAAACCGCCACCATTGCCACCGACCACAGGAACATGGTGGCAAATGCCTTTTCATTATCAAACCCATCCCGCAGAATAGGATCGCCTGCTATGGATGAGATAATCAACCCTCCCACGCTGGATGCCGGGCTGAAACACGCGCTGCTGGAACCGATCAACATAGCGCTTAACAGGCCTATCTGGGTAAGACCTCCGCCTATCTCCTCCACCAGTTCCTCCACCGTTGGAGTCAGGGTCGGCACCACCACTCCCAGCGTGGAGGAAAACCAGGACATAACGCCTGCCGTCATGCAGGACGCCCCGGACGCTGTCACGGAGTTCGTGAAGGCCGCGATAACCTTAGTCAGTATCTCGATTCCTCCGGATGTTATAACCATATTCATTAGTACGCCCACGCCTGTTACCATGATAATGGTATTCCAGGGAACCGAGTGGAACGCTGTCTTTTCATCAATCACACCTGCCGCAATCAGACAAACGGAGACTGTCAATGCCACCAGACCGGAATCCAGTCCCAGAGCCATGATGCAGATTATCATTATCACAAGTCCTACCAGGGCCACCCACTGCTTTGGGGACAGCGGCTCTATCTCCAGACGTACAGTCCCTGTTTTCTTTGTCCTGTAGCCCCTGAAAAAGACAAATGCCAGGGATGCAATGATAAACATGGCAATGGTCATATTGATTGTAAGAGACATGAGGCCCCCGTCTATTCCCTGTTTTGCCAGCAGATTTAATACAATATTTCCATCCGGTGACACCCTGGTATACCTTCCGGCCTGCGCTCCTGCATTTCCTATGATCATAAGCATTAGCGGGTCATAACCAGTGGCATGGATAACAGGAATCGTAATACCGCATATAAATGCCAGGCCTGCAAAGCCTCCTGCCAAAGCCGAAACACACCATGCTGACAAAAACAGAATGACAGGCACCATCCACATCATCTTTCCGAATACATTGATCAGCCGGCGCATAACCTGTTCCAGGCAGCCGTTAGTGGTAATGATTCCAAACAACAGGGTCAGGCCGAACAACGTAATGAAAAGCGAGGAACTGTAACCAGCCACAATCTCCTTTGTCGTATAATCCCCGCTGACATATCCCAGAATAACCGCGGCAGCCATGGCCAATACCCCTACGTTCAGCTTTCTGAAAAAACCAATGGCGATCACCGCAACCAGTATCAATAATGCTACAATCCCAATATTCATAGATTACCCCACATCTCCCCATCGTTCCATGGCACGGTCCACAAAGGCCGCGCAGCTGCCCGCATAATTTGCAGGCTCCAGCAGTTCCTCCAGCGTCTCCCTGTTAATCTTACTGGTGACACGGCAATCCTCCAGCAAAACATCCAAAAGCATCCTGTCCTCCTCAAACGCTTTCATGGAGCCGTCGTAAATGACATCATGTGCATTCTGCCTCCCCAGATAATGGCCCAGGTTTAACATAGCCCTTTCTGATACAATCAGGCCCTTTGTCATATAGAGATTCTTTCGGATCCTGTCCTCATGCACAATCATGTTTTCCAGAATGATTTTCAGCATGGCAATCGCTCCATCCAACATAATACATATCTGTGGAATATAACTCCATTCTGTCTGCCAAAACGACATATCCCTCTCATGCTCCTGAATCATGGCTCCAAAGCTTAAGGCAGCATTGGCCTGCACGATGCGGACCGTGGCCAATATATTTTCACATACCATGGGATTCCTTTTATGAGGCATGGTGCTGGAGCCCACCTTTCCCATGGCAAAGCTCTCCTCCAATTCACATATTTCCGTGCGCTCCAGGTTTATGAATTCATTGGAAATCTTTCCCACTGTTCCCGCAATCATTGCAACCGTTGAGGCGAACTCTGCAAAGCCATCTCTTGCCACATGCCATGTTGTGATCGGCACACTAAGTCCCAGGTTTTTACAATATCTTTCCTGTACGTTAAAGCCCTGGTCTCCCAGTGATGCCAGCGTGCCTGCCGCCCCTGCCAGCTGGCCCACCAGGTACCTGGACTTTCCCTCCTCCAGGCGTTCCAAATGCCTTCCGAATTCATCGGCCCAGATGGCTATTTTATATCCCAGTGTAATGGGGACTGCGTGCTGTCCGTGGGTCCTGCCTGCCATAACCAGATTCTGGTTCTCCTTTGCCCGTTTCAGACAGAGCCCCAGCAGCTCCTTTACCTGGGATGTCAGTATCCTGTGAGCGTCCTTGATCTGCAGTACTACGGCCGTATCCATGATATCCTGGGTTGTTGCCCCCCAGTGGATGTATCCTCCGGCCTTCTTTCCGCACACCTTTTCAAATCCGCGTATCTGGGGCATCAGCGGATGCGATGTTGTAAAGAAACCATTTCGCACCTCATCCATATTCATATTTTCCCATTTTGCGCACTCCCGGATATGCTCAGCTGCCTCCTTCGGCACAATTCCCAGCTCCGTTTCCGCCTCTGCCAGCGCCACCCATGCATTCAGCCAGTTCTGCATAAGCTGTTCATCTGAAAATACCGCCCTCATTTCCGGTGTTCCATATTGGTCCTTAAACATATCTGAATCTATAACAAATGATGCCATCCTAATCTCTCCTGTTCTGTTTTTCTCTATTTTCCCGCAACTCCGCTTTTCCTTGCCGCCTTTGCAACCGCCTCTGCCACTGCTTTTCCCACCCGCTCATCAAAAGCAGCGGGAATCACATATTCCTCCGTCAGCTCTTCCTCTGATATCAGACCGGCAATGGCTTTTGCTGCCGCTATCTTCATGTCGTCATTGATGTCTCTTGCCCTGACGTCAAATGTACCGCGGAAAATGCCAGGAAAGGCCAGGACGTTATTTACCTGGTTGGGATAATCACTGCGGCCGGTTGCCACAACCCTTGCCCCTGCTGCTTTTGCCTGCTCCGGATAAATCTCCGGCGTAGGATTGGCGCAGGCAAATATAATCGCATCCCCCGCCATGGAGGCCACCATCTCCTCTGTCAGGGTACCTGGGGCGCTGACACCAATAAACACATCGGCTCCTGCGATTACTTCTTTTAAAGTGCCTCTGCGGCATTCCCGGTTGGTGATTTCTGCTATCTCCGCCTTGACGGCATTCATGCCCTGTTCCCGCCCCTTGTACACAGCTCCGGTGCGGTCGCATAATGTCACGTCCTTTATTCCATATGTAAGCAGAAGCTTTGTGATGGATATGGCTGCCGCTCCTGCTCCGTTCAAAACCACCCTGACCTGATCCGGCCTTTTTCCCACCAGCCTCAGAGCATTGGCAAGCCCTGCCAGAGTGACCACTGCCGTTCCATGCTGGTCGTCGTGGAAAATAGGAATATCACAGATTTCCTTCAGCCGTCTCTCTATCTCAAAGCATCTGGGTGCCGAGATATCCTCCAGGTTAACTCCGCCGAAGCTTCCTGAAATCAGATGGATGGTTTTTACGATTTCATCCACATCCTTACTTTTAATACAGAGTGGAAAGGCATCTACATCCCCGAATGTTTTAAACAGAACGCATTTGCCCTCCATCACAGGCATTCCCGCCTCCGGTCCTATGTCGCCGAGCCCGAGTACGGCTGTTCCGTCCGTAACCACCAGGCACATGTTCCATCTTCTGGTCAGATCAAACGATTTTTCCACATCCTTCTGAATTTCCAGACAGGGCTGCGCCACGCCGGGTGTGTACGCCAGTGACAGGTCCTCCCGTGTCCTGACCGGAACCGTAGAAACCACCTCTATTTTGCCTCTCTTCTCATAATGCATTTTTAAACTTTCCGCTGCATAATCCCGCTTTGATTCTGTCATGTTTTCCCCTCATTCTTTTATCTGTTTCTCTGTTACCCGGCCGGATAAGTTATATTTATTATATCTATTGTACCGGAATCTGTACAATATCAATGATTAATGGAACCATAGTTCCTATCTATCCTGATAAAATAATATCAAATCATGGCTTCAGGACGAATGACCTGATCAAACTGTTCCCTGCTCATAAAACCCAGCTCCGCGCAGGCATCCCTCAGGGACATATTCTCCCTGTACGCTTTCTTTGCTGTCTTAGCCCCATTGTCATATCCTAAATATGGATTCAGTGCAGTGACCAGCATCAGCGAATTGTGAAGATTCCAGTCCATCCGTTCCCGGTTGGCCTTTATTCCGAACACGCAATTTTTGCAAAAGGAGTCTGTTCCATCTGCAAGCAGATTTACTGACTGCAGAAAATTGTAAATACACACCGGCATAAACACATTGAGTTCAAAATTCCCCTGAGAGGCTGCCAGCCCCACGGCCGTATCATTTCCCATGACCTGTACCGCTATCATGGTCATGGCCTCGCATTGGGTAGGGTTTACCTTGCCCGGCATAATGGAGCTTCCCGGTTCATTTTCCGGAATTGTAATCTCTCCCAGGCCGCAGCGGGGCCCGCTGGCAAGCCACCGTATGTCGTTAGCCATCTTCATCATATTAGCCGCCAGTGCCTTCAGGGCCCCATGGGCAAATACCAGGGCATCCCTGGAGGCAAGCCCGTGGAATTTGTTCTTTTCCGGTATAAAGGGTTTATCGGTAAGTTCAGACAATATTTTTATTGCTTCCTCCGAAAATCCCCGGGGCGTATTCAGCCCGGTTCCCACTGCCGTGCCTCCCAGAGCCAGCTCCCTTAGTCCGGGCAGGGATGCTTCTATCATAGACTTCCCCTTTTCTGTCATTTCCCTCCATCCGCTTATCTCCTGGGAAAATCCAATAGGTGTCGCGTCCTGAAGATGAGTCCTGCCGGTTTTTACGATTCCCCGGTTTTCTTCTTCCAGTCTCCTCAGCGTCCCGGTAAGCCCTGACAGCGCAGGCAGAAGCCGGTCCTCCATAGACATAACTGCGGCCAGATGCATGGCAGATGGAAATACGTCATTGGAGCTCTGCGACATATTTACATGGTCATTGGGGTGAAGCATGCTTTCTCCCGCCAGCCTGTTTCCCCTGTTGGCAATCACTTCATTTACATTCATATTGGTCTGGGTCCCGCTTCCCGTCTGCCAGACCGAAAGCGGAAAATTCCCGTCCAGCCGTCCATCCTCCAGTTCATCACATACCCTTATAATCAGGTCCCGGCGTCTGAGATCCAGTTTTCCCAGGTTGTAGTTGGCCATTGCCGCTGCTTTTTTCAGCATTCCCAATGCCCGGATAAGTTCCGGCGGCATCTTTTCACTCCCTATCCTGAAATTCTCATAGCTTCGCTGTGTCTGCGCGCCCCAGTACATATCTGCCGGCACCTTCATCTCCCCCATTGAATCCCGTTCCACACGATACTCCATAAAAATACCTCTTTCCTGTTTTTTTCCATTATAAAAAAAACTACCGCCCAAGAGAAATTCATACTTTCTATGGCACGATAGTTTTTGGCTATTATCCGGTTAAGAGCGGTATTTATTTGTCCTGATATCTTCCTATAAAATCAATGAACTTCCTGGCACTGCCCGAAAGGTATTTATTACGGTTCCACATCAGCCCTGTTTCAAACTCAATTGGCCGGGCAAACCGTTTTGCGGTTATCTTGGGATTGTCCCTGATGGCACTGACCTGGTCATCCAGCACAGCGGCAATTCCGCATTCCTGGGCTACCATGTCAAACACAGTGGATTGTTCCCTGACATAACGCAGGGATGGGTGTACCCCCGCCCTCTTCATGTTTTCCAAAAGCAGACGTTCCGTATAGGTAGAGCCCATGCGGTACATGATAATCGGCTCATTTTCCAGCATATCAATGGATATCATGGGCTGGGAGGCAAAGGGATGGCTGCAGGATACAATCATTTTCAGTTCTCCGCCCCGTATGGCCCTGGATTCAATCTCATCATCATGAATCAGATCAATTACCCCATACCCCACTTCCAGTTCTTCCTGCTTTAACAATGTCACTATATCCATAGTTCCCAAATCAGACAGTTCCAGTTCAATGTCAGGATATTCCTTTGGAAACTTCCTGAGAAGCACCTTCCACAGCCAGGATCCCACCGTGGAAGGGAATGCAGCCTTCAGATGCTTTTTGCCGGAAGGCTTCAAATCTTCCATGATTTCCTCCAGATCCCTTATCTCATCCAGAACTTTTTCACCTTTTGCAAGAAATATTTCCCCTGCCCCGGTAATGCGGATTCCTTTATTATCCCTCTCCATCAGCTTTATCCCCAGCTCATCTTCCAGCTTCTGGATTGCCACACTGATTGTAGGCTGGGAAACATGCAGCTCCTGTGCTGCCTTTGTATAATTCTTGTATCTGTTTACCGCGGAAAAGTACTCTATTTGCCTTAATTCCATCTGCCACTCCCCTCTTAGCGGACACTGCGTTTTCCTTTAAAACAACCCCTCATTCTTCTGCTCCAGCACTTTAATTCCATGGTAGAACATTTCATTATAAGGCGTAGGCACTCCCAGCTCACGGCCCATACGGATGATGGTGCCTCCGAACATTTCCACCTCGGTCTTGCGGCCTGCCTCAATGTCCTGGAGGGTGGACGGTTTATTTTTAGGAGGCACGTCCTTAAGCACGCTGGCCTGTTTTTCCATATCCTTTTCCGAGAGGTCGATTCCTTTCTTTTGCGCAATGGCTATGACCTCCCTCATCAGCTTCTCACGGATAAAATTGGCATCTGCGCTGACACTCCAGGCCCCAAAGGGGATGCCCAGGACAGCGGCGCTCTGGTTCTCACTGACATTGCACATGTATTTATACCAGATGGCCCGCTCCATATCCTCCGGAACAACGGTACGTATGCCCGCCCCCTCAAACAGCTCCTTCACGGCCTGTACCCTGGGGGACACTGTCTCATTGTGCTTCTCCCCCATTTCAATCCGGGCAGCCTTTGGATTAAAGGAGGCGCACCCGTCCTTCATAACCACGCTTACCTTTGCCAGGGAATACAGCAGATTATCCCATCCAAATACCGCTGCCACCTTTTCCTCTGCCTCCACCCCGTTTAACGGGGCCATGATAAGGGTATCCGGTCCAATCTGGTTTCTCATGTCCTCCAAAGCCTGGGACAGGGCAGGAAACTTGGTGATGATAATAGCTAAATCCGGATAATCCTGACCGCAGGTTTCCTCCGGGGATACGATGTTGAAATGGTGGCGGACCCCATTGACCATGACGCCTTCCTGTTCCAGACGTTCACGGCGGCTGCCCCCTGCAATCACACGCAGATTATCTTCCATCAGAGGCCCCAGATGACTGGACAGGAAACAGCCAATGGCTCCCAGTCCAATGAGGGATACGGTTCTTATTTCTCTTTTCTGATTCATCCTGATTCCTTCTTTCATACGTTTATACTCATCTGAAGCGCAAGGGAATAAATAATGCGCTCTTTTACATGTTTCTCAGTCAGCTGGGTCAATGCGCGCTCATAATAGTCCAGCTGGACTCTGTAGCGCTCTGCCAGCATCTTTGCCCCTTGTTCCGGACTTCCCTCCGGCACATGGTCTGTTTTATAGTCAATAAGGACCAGTCCGTCCTCTTCCTCCAGATAGGCGTCGATGATTCCCTGGATAAGTACCAGCTCGTCGGAATCACCAAGGCCCATTTCCCTGGCAGGTATGCCTATGATAAACTGCTGCTCCTTATGGATGCGTCCCTCTGCCTGTGCTTTCGCCATACGCGTCCCCAAGGAACTGGACAGGAAATTCCATATGACATTGGGATTAATAAAGTCACGGGCTTCCTGGTCCAGAAATCCGTTCTCCAGAAGCTCATCCACCACCGGCTTTACCTCTGACAGGCTGTGTATCTCATGGAACCGGATATGCTCCAGAACCGCGTGGTATGCGGTTCCCCGCAGAGCTCCGCGGTTTGGGCCGGATGAAGATGGTTTATTCTGTTCTCCTGATTCCCTGAATCCGGAGCCTGCCACATCCTGTTTTCCCCTCAGCGCCGTCAGCTCACCAAGGGCTGCCCCCTCCAGATTGTCACGGTCCGTGCCAATGGCATCCTCTGCCCGTCCTATCTGGCTCTGTTTTTTGAGCTCGGATACAGACACCATAGCGTACAGTCCGGTATCTGATTCATAAGGGTATTCATATTCCAGGACTTTTCTGAGATGTGTTCCAAATGCTGCATCATACACCCTCTCCCCATCCAGGTTCAGAAGGTCTTCCTTTTTCATCTTCCGTATGATTTGCCGGGTAATTTCCTCGCCAATCAGATCTTTTACCTGAATCTGGCGCATTTCCATGTGGGCGGCAGGAATAGCGGGCTGGGCCATAATGAGCCAGTCCAGGCAGGAATTGGCTGAAGCCAGTATGGTATAGGGCAGCTGGCCCTGGGACAGGGGAATGTCCTTCCATTTTCCCAGCTTATTCTCCAGTGACTTATCCGCGGCTGTCATAATCAGCTTTTCCTTGGCCCTGGTCATGGCCACATAAAGGACCCTGAGCTCCTCCCCCATTGTTTCCAGCTCCATCCGGCGCTTCAATGCCTGCTTTTTAAGAGTCGGCGCCTTGACCCGCAGCTCCAGGTCCAGGAAATCTGCCGCAGCTCCTAAATCCGCATCCAGAAGAATCTGTCCGTACGCATCCTGCTTGTTAAACCGCTTTCCCAGGCCAGCCAGAAATACCACTGGGAATTCCAGACCTTTGCTCTTGTGAATACTCATGATGCGCACCGTATTGTCCTGCTCACCGGCCACGCTGGCCTCACCGAAATCCGTATCAAATTTCTTCAGTTTTTCAATGTACCTTACAAAATGAAACAGACCCTTGTAGCTGGTGGATTCATAGGCAGCTGCCTTTTCCACCAGCATGTCCAGGTTGGCCCGTCTCGTCTCCCCGGCCGGCATGGCGGATACATAGTCGTAATATCCGCTCTCCTTGTATACCCGGTACAGCAGCTCATGGATGGGCAGATGCCTTGCCTCCCCCCGCAGCCGTTCCATAAGGAGTGACAGCTTAAGGGATTTAAGGGAAATAGAATGGGCTGCCTCTGCCGGTATGCTGCATAATCCCACTGTGATTAAGCCTTCTTCCCTGTCAGGATTTTCCTCCGGCCCCGGCCCTTTTCCCGGCCCCAGACCTTCCTCCTGCTCCGGTTCTTCCTCCGGCCCCGGCCCTTCTCCCGGCCCCAGACCTTCCTCCTGCTCCGGTTCTTCCTCCGGCCCCGGCCCTTCCTCCAGCCAGAGCCTCCATGCCCCGTATACGCCCCGGTCCTGGCCCTTTTTGGAATTCCGCTTGTAGGCGGCCATCATCCAGGCCATCTCCTCATCATCCATCCCCACAATGGGCGAGCGCATAACGGCTGCCAGCGGAATATCCTGCATGGGATTATCAACAACAGACAGAAGGCTGAGAACCGTCTCCACCTCAACCGTGTTGAAATATCCTGTCCTGGTCTGGGCAAAAGCCGGGATGCCTTCATTCATCAGCACATTTACAAATACCTCCGACCATCCCGTCATGCTTCTGAGCAGGATAACCACGTCGCCGTAACGGGCCCTGCGGTAAGCTCCCCTGGATTTGTCCCACACCAAAATCCCCTGGCCTTGGCTTACCAGCTGGCGTATCCTTCCGGCAATCAGTCTGGCTTCCAGCTCTTTTGCCGTATAATCAAGGGAGTCTTCATCCAGCTGCTTCAGTGCTTCCGCACCCGTATCCACCATGAGAAGCTCCGTAGGCGTTCCTGCAAGGAAGGAAACAGGGCCGGATTCCTGCGTGTCAGACTCCCCCTCTTCCAGTCCCGGGCCACAAACCGTTTTCCTGTTCACTTCCTCAAATACCGCTCCGGGATAAAGGGCTGTCTCAGGCGTGTATGTGATTCCTCCCAGATTCTTTGTCATGATTTGATAAAACACATCATTGACACTGGTCAGCACAGACTCCCTGCTCCGGAAGTTCTGCTGTAATTCAATCATTTGGTACGGTCCGCCCTGCCTGGAATATTTTTCATATTTATCCATAAAAAGCTCCGGCCTGGCCAGACGGAACCTGTATATGCTCTGCTTCACATCCCCCACCATAAATACGTTGGGATAACCGAACCGCTCCCTGGAAATGCTGGTGATCAATGCTTCCTGGACATAATTGCTGTCCTGGTATTCGTCCACCAATATCTCCTCATACTGCCGGCTGAGCTCGTCTGCCACCTGGGACGGATGACGGGAAACCCTTTCTTCCCCGTTTCCGGTTTCCTCCCGCACATACAGAACCTCCAGCGCCAGATGCTCCAAATCATTAAAATCCAGCACGTTCCGCTCCCGCTTGGCATCCCTGTATGCCTGGTCGAACATGCCTGTAAGCCTTAAGAGCTCCCGGATGACCCTTCTGGTCCCTCTCATGCTTTCCACGACTTCCTGCGGACTCTGCTGGCCGTAGAGCTCCCTGCATTTTGCCACGGCCTTCTTGACCCGGTCCCTGCATGCGCTTACAAATGCCTTCTTATCACCGTCAATATCCTTGCTCCGGATGGATGCCAGCCGGTCGAAGCTCATGTTCTGCAGGCTGTTATACAGGGCTTCAAAGCTGCCTGTGGAAGCGGCCCTTCCTATAGCCTCGATTTTACTTCTGTCGCTTATGAGCATGGGCTCGTATGCCAGGGGGCCGTTTTCCTCCAGGCACACATTAAGGGCTTCCCCCAGCTGCCCGGAAAGCTCTGCCATCTGTCTGGCCACATCCTCCATCAGGAACACCATCCAGGGGCTTTCCTCCATTTCCCCGATGCTTTCCTCCTCCAGCTCCTTCTGACAGGCTGCAAGCCATTCCTGCGGCCATGGATGGCTCTGAGAAAACTGCCATGCCTGGAGAATCACATCCTCAATTCCCCTGTCTGACTTTCCCCGTCCGAAATGCTCCACGAACCTTCCAAACTCCTCATCCGCCTCATCGTAACAGTTTTCCAGCATTTCCCCCATGCAGTCCCCCCGCAGAAGGGACAGCTCCCCCTCATCCCCGATACGGAAGGCCGGATCTATGTCCAGGCTGTTATAATGGCTGCGGATGATATTCAGGCAGAAGCTGTCAATGGTGGTAATCTGGGCCTGGGGGATCAGGGCTGCCTGGAGCCACAGATGCTCGTCCTCAGGACGTTCCTTCAGCTTCTGCTCCACTGCGGCGCCTATCCTCTCCCGCATCTCAGCCGCAGCTGCATTGGTAAACGTCATTACCAGCAGCTGGTCAATATCCAGGGGGCGGTCTCCTTCGCTTATCATCTGGATGATACGTTCCACCAGCACGGCCGTCTTACCGCTGCCCGCTGCCGCGGACACCAGAAGGTTCCTGTTTCTGCTGTCTATAACCTCTTGCTGTTTACTGGTCCAATTCACTGCCATCTGTTTCCTCGTCTCCTTCAGATTCCAATTCCGCCCAGATTTCCTCAGGCTTAAGTCCCTTGAGCTTGCGGTATCCATAGCCTGCTGTCTTGGTATCGAACCCGCACACTGCATGGTAGGGGCAATAGTCGCAGGCTGTCCTGTTTCCCTGTTTGTAAGGCTTTAAGTCCACATTTCCCATCAGTATATCCTGCCCGGCTTCCCTGAGCCTCCGGTTCACAAACCGGCGCAGATCCTGAAAACGTCTGGTGCTGGCCACGGACGAGCGGCTTTCCTGGACATAGCCATCCTTGATCGCTACGGGTATCACATCGGATTCCTTCTCTATCTCCCGGTCCAGATGCCGGATAATATCCAGTTCACTGTTTACCAGACCGTTCATCCTGAGCTGCTTTAATATCTGTTTTTCGATATCCCTTTCATCCATTCCTTCCTGCTTATCCGCTATCGGGTCACCTATGTGGTAGTAGAAGATACCGGCAGGAACCACCTCCTTGTCCGGATGTCTCCTCTCCTCCATCTCCACCGCCGCATCCATATAGACCACCAGCTGAAGCTGCAATCCATAAAACAGGGCAGCCAGGTCAAAGGATGTGGTTCCTGACTTATAGTCAATAATCTTTACATAGACATGGTCCTCATCCCTGCACAGGTCCATGCGGTCAATACGTCCGCGAAGCTGCAGCTCTTCATCCTCTGACAGACCGATGCGCATGGCCTTCAGGTTATCAATGGCTGAAAAGGACACCTCGAATCCCACCGGCTCAAAGTCCCCCTTTTTCACCTGCTCTGCCAGAGCCCATATGGTGCGGTCCGTAATCCGTTCCACCCTGCCTGCCAGATACGCGTTGCGGGCTGAGCTGGACATGATTGTGTTGCCGTATTCCTCCGTTACCTGGGTCACGCATTCCTTTACAAGGCTCTTTCTCCCCTCTTCGGTCAGCTCCCGCCAATCCTGCCCTCTGTCCTTCATGGAGGCAAAGCATCTGTCGATGGACTGGTGGAACAGGTTGCCCATGTCCACTGCCTCCAGCTCGTACTCCTGCCGCTCCATCAGTTCCAGACCATACCGCAGGAAATGGGCATAGGCACAGGAGGCGAACTGCTCCAGCCGGGTTACGCTGCCCTGCAGTTCCCTGCCGTAAAGGGCTCTGGCAGCTGCCCGTCCGATTCCCCTTTCCTCATAGGAATAAAAAGCAGCGTCCACCAGCTGCCTCACCTTATCCCGGTGCTCCTGCGATGTATAAAAATGCTGGAAGAGCTGCATAAAGGCAGCGTCCTCCCGCTCCCTGTCATCCTCCCCCTGTTCCTGCATTCCCCGAAGCCCCTGTATAAGCAGCTCCCTGGCATCCCTCCCGGTCCGCACCGGCCATTCCACGGAATGCTCGTCCAGGGTTTTCATTCCGGGAAACAGCTTTCCCACTTCTCCCATAAGATTGGAGGGTCTCTGGCTCTTGCCGTCCGGCGTAAGTCCGGCATAGGTGAGCACCAGCTGTCGGGAGGGCTTTGACATCATAAGATACAGATAAAATTTCTGGATGCAGCCATCCTCCTTTACCGTGGGAGCCAGCTCTATATCCATTTTTCTGAGAGCCGCCCTGTCACGGTCCGATAAAAGGCTTCCCCCGTTCTTTCTCTGGGGCACCGTTCCCTCGTTTACTCCTACGAAAAACAGTACCTTCACTGCTTCCAGACGGCTTCGGGTGATATCACCCACCATAACCTGGTCAACCGTGGCCGGAATCACACCCACCTGGATTTCCTGAAAACCGGCGTCCAGAATCTGGATATAGTTCTTCATATCCGCTTTTTCCGCGCCCAAAAGCCCTTCCAGCCGCTCAAACAGTTCCAGTACGCGGTCATAGACCTGGCCGTATTCCCTGGCCAGGTTCTCATCCCCCGGCTCTTTTCGCTCCAGAAAGAAATCCCTGTACTCCTCCAGCTTTTCCCTCAGCTCCATATGCTCCAGGAACTGGCGAAGAGCTGCCGTCACAGAGGCAATGGTGGCTCCCTCTGCCTTAAATGCCTCCCGCAGAGGCCGCAGAGGCTCCAGTATCCACATGCGGTATTGGTTCAGCTCCTTCAGGTTCAGCTTTTCACCGCCTCTGTACTGCCGTGCCCAACAGGAATCCCAGCGCTTCCACCCCCGTATGCCCAGGGCCCGCACATAATTTTCCAGCCGGTCCGTCATCTGCTCTACATGTTCCCTGGAACCGTCGAATCCGCTCCCAGCATCTGCCTCCCCTGCATCCCCGGACGTATCTGCCGCTGTATCTGCCGACGCCCACTCCTTTGTATCTGCCGACGCCCTCTCCTTTGTATCTGCCGACACCCTCTCCTTTGTATCTGCCGACACCCTCTCCTCTGTACTCCCAGCCTTATCATACACCAGTCCTGTTTTCAGATACCGGAACGCGCTCTCATAAGAGAAATCCTTCACCATCTCTAACGCTGCCCGTATCAGCTCCACCATGGGATTTTCCAGAATACTCTTCTTATCATCCAGGAAATAGGGAATCCCGGCCTCATCAAACTGGTGGGCCAGCTCCCGTCCATAGGATGGAAGGTCCCCGGTAATGACGGCGGCATCCCGGTAACGCATCCCTTCCTCCTTTATCATCTGCTCAATCCTGCTGCACACGTAGGCAGCCTCCCCTGCCGGGTTGCGTCCCTTGTACACCTGGATGCGCTCTTCCTTTCCCTCCCAGGTCCTGCCGGAGTACCGGTACAGGTTCTGTTCCAGAAAATCCAGCTCCGGGCTCTCATCATATCTCCAGGCCGGACGCCGGCTGCAGATTATGTCCTCCTTCTTCGGGATTCCATGCTGCTTTGCCATGGAGGCCACGCGGCACACCGTATGACGGCTCATATAAAACAGATGCTGGATACTGCTCTCCTTGTAGGCGTTTTCCCTGGAATCAATGGTAACCGTACATACCACCTCCCTGGCGTGCATCAGGAACAGCTCCACCAGCCTGTACTGGACCGGAGTAAAGCCGGTATATCCGTCCAGAAGAATGATGCTGTCTTTGAGGGGTTCCCACTTTGGAAGCTCCCTGCACAGGATGTCCAGAATCTCCTCAGCCGTGATATAGTGGCTCTCTATATACTCCCTGAAACCGCTGTAAATTACCTCCAGGTCCTCAAGCTTCTGGGCCAGAAGAGGAGAATCCGCCTCCCCCCGCACGTCCCTCAGCATATCCGGTGTGATACCGTACTGGTACAGCTCCGAGATCTGTGACTTAAGCTGGCCGATGAAGCCGGTCTGCTCCAGATGCCCACTGTAGAGGGACAGCTTTCCTCTCTTTAACCCGGCCACCTTGCGCAGCACCATGGATTTTCCCATATCATCCAGCACAACCGGGATTCTGACCCCCAGGTCCTCGAATACCCGGTAAGCCAGACGCTTAAAGCTGAGGATATCTATATTCATAATCCCGTGTCTGGGATGGAGACGGATGATTTCCTTCTGTGTCTGCATGGTAAACTGCTCCGGCACCACAACCAGGTACTTTTGTTCCGGATGCTCCATGGACTCCTTTATGACCCGGTCATAGAGCATTCTGGTCTTTCCTGAGCCTGCTCCTCCCAATATAAACTGCAACGCCACTTTTCTCTCTCCTTCCAGCAGACGGGACAACGAAAACTTCTCATATTTCCCCGCCCTGCAACATAAGCTTTAACAAACTATCTTAGAGGTCCTGACTATGAGCTCTAAAACCAAAATTGTGGTACTAAGGATGAAGGAAATCATCTACACCGCAATCTTCGTAGGCCTTGCCATCCTTTTAATTACCCTCTGTTTCATCATGTTCCGGCCTGGGAAGGACAACGTTTCCGTTTCCGCTGAACCTGCCGGCTACCTGCCGGGCGTATACAGCGCGGCACTGACCCTTGGCAGCGAAGATGTGAATGTAAAGGTAACTGTGGATAAGAACCGCATCACCTCCATTGACCTGGTTCCCTTAAGCGAGGCTGTCACCACCATGTACCCGCTGATGCAGCCCACCCTGGATGATCTGGCCAGCCAGATTATAAGCAATCAGTCCACGGAGAACCTTACATATCCCAGCACCTCCCGCTATACCTCCACTGCCCTCCTGAATGCCATCAACACGGCGCTGGACAAAGCAAAAGTGGATTGATAAAAAGCGGGCAGATGTTTCCCAAAGCACTCCGGCACGTCTAAAAGCTCCTGCCCCTTGTCATGAAGGCGGGGGCTTTTCCGACGTACCAAATGTAAAAAAACGGCAGATTGCTCTACCGTCTTATCCTACAAAAGAATATGTTTTATCGTACCATGATTCCCGACCCGTGTCAAGTTGGCAAACCCAAGACCTGAACCTACACAACCCCCAAGACCTGAAGCAGCAGTTTCGCCGCCTCAGGCCTTCATTCTATCACAGTTTTGGTATCAGGATCCCACCTTTTCCATGAATCCCATGTAGTTCATCTGGAGCCGGAATATGTCGTTGGCTGTCAGCCCCTCCAGGGCTCCCTCCATGAAGTAGCGTTCCCCGGCCATATCCACCTTATCCCGCCTGACATCGCCGCCGGCAATAAAGGTGGGGACGCCATCCCCGCTGTGATCCCCCACCTTACAGGGTGTGGAATGGTCTGCCGTAAAGGAAATATAGCATTGTTCCAAATCCAGCTCATTAAGAAGATATCCCAGCATTTGGTCTGTCTGTTCCACAATCTCCTTCTTCTTATCCGGACGGTTATCGTGGCCCGCCAGATCCGTGCCCTTGATATGGAGCACCACCCAGTCGTATTTCTTTTCCTTTAGAAGCTCTGCCGCCAGCCTGGCCTTTCCCATAAGGTCCGTGTCAAAGCTTCCTGTAAAGCTGTCCCTGATATAGTAATCCATACCTGCCAGCCGGGCAATACCTCCCACTGTTTTATCTCCTGCCACACAGGCGGCCCTGATTTTGTACCTGTCCTTTAGGGAAACCATCTCCGTCTTCTGTCCGGCTCCCCTGGTCAGGATGATATTGGCCGGCTTAAGCCCCTTTTGGATCCTCTCCTTATTAATGGGATGCTCCTTTAAGATGCCGTATGCTTTTTTTGTGAATTCCCACAGGGCATCTGCTGTCTTCTGCGCCTTCTCACTGCCGTCCAAAGCCCTGGGGCCGGATACCTTCTTCCCCTCCTCCGTGGTACCGGGGTCCGTACAGCTGATAGCATCGCTTAATCCCTCTCCTCTGAGAACCACTGCAATCCGGTGCTCCGTCAGTTCTTTTGCCAGCACCCGGGTCCCGTCAGACAGCACCATGCCGTTTACGGCCTGTGCCAGAAACTCCGTACCCTGGCTGATTCGCCCGGCCCTGCGGTCCACCACCGCCATATCCTCTGTAACGGTTGCAAAATTTCCTCTGAACGCCACGTCCCCGTCCATCAGCTCCAGCCCACCACTGCTGGCCTCTAAGGGTCCCCTGCCTCTATACACCCTGCTGCTGTCATAGCCGAATATCTGCAGATGGCCCACATCCGTGCCCACGGGAATCCCCGGCGCAATGGGGTATACATTTCCGCACATACCCATTTGAAGCAGACGCTCCATATTGGGGGTGGAGGCGCTCTCAAGCGGCGTCATTCCCCCCAGCACCGGATCCGGTCTGTCTCCCAGGCCGTCCATGATGATTAATAATCCCTGTTTCTTTCTCATTATGAGTTGCCTCCCATCTTCTTTTTCGCAGCCAGTTCCTTTGCCTCCTTCAGCATCCCCTTATTTTTATACAGGAAATAAGCTGAAATCAGAATCGTGGCTCCCCACATGGACAGCGCCAGATTGCCTCCTGCTTTCTTTATATTCACCGTCATCTCACATTCCCGGCCAACGGGAACCTCCCCAAACACATAGGCGCCGTACTTTACGCCCTGGTCCGTAAATATGCCATACTCCTCCTCGGGGTCGTATCCAACGATTCCCGCCAGTTCATATCCCTCTGGCACTGCCAGTTCCAGGCTGTAGGAACCGATTGACACCGGTGCCGTGTTTACCATGGAATATGTAACTGCCTTCAGATTGCCCGGGGCTGTGCCGCTTGTCTTGGCCGCCTTCATCTTGTAAGTCCCTTCCTGGTGCCAGTTCAGGGTAAGTTCCACCGGAAAATCCGCCTCATCAAAATCCGCTACCAGATAAGATGTCATGCCTGAATGCTGCTCCTTGGGTTCACCCTTAAGGGTACCTGCCCCTGCCTGGACAGACACCAGCTCTGCATCCTGGTACATTGGTACTGCCAGACGTCCCTGGCTGTCGGTCACGCCTTTTATATGGGAGATAACAGCTGCATCCTCCCCCTCCGGCGCCAACCTGTCCGCCATCTCTATCATGGTTCCCAGCTGCGCACCGCCCGGTTCCCCACCGCCCGGTTCCTCAGCCATGGCAGTGACCGCAAAGCCCATGCTGAGCGCTGCTGCCACCATAAACGTAATATATCCTTTTCCCTTCATATTGACCTCCTACATAATCCCTATCATTTTAAACCAGGTAAATGACGCCGCCACCATAATGCCCCATTTTGCCAGCAGGGTCAGGACACCGTATGTCATTTCCTCCAGGACCGTGAATTTTCCTGTGCTGTAATATGTCAGGTTCACCTTGCTGTGAGGCGGAAGCGTGATGGTATCGCATATCATGAAGGACGCCGGCAGGGCCAGGGCCACAGGATTGAATCCCGCCACCTGCGCAATGGATATAATGGTGGGAATCAGAATGATGGTACGAACCGTCTTGCTGGTGAACACAAAGTGGGAGAAGCTTGCAATAAAAATAATTACCGCGTAAAGAACCATGAAGCTCATATGCTCCACTCCCAGCTTGTCAAACACGCTGTTTAAGACCCAGGTAGCCACGCCTGTATCGTCCAGGGCCAGCCCTCCCGCATAAGCGCCGCAGCTGAAAATCATCAGATCCCAGGGTATCTTTGCTTCCTTCCAGGTCAATATCCCTACATGGGGCATGAGGAAGATGGCTGCCGACACAATGGCTACCACAACCAGGGATATGTCGAAACCAAACATGGCTCCATGGTACTCGTCTGTTGCCCACAAAAAGATGGTGATAAGAAAGATAATCAGGGCCCGCACTTCCACTCCGTTCATTTTTCCCAGTCCCTTGTACTCTTCCTCCAGGGCCGTCATCTTCTCCGCGGAAGCAGAACGGTTTCCCGTCTTAAAGAGCATTTTTCCGATAAGGAAGCTGGCTGCCAGTGTGATAATGGCAACCGGAGCAGAGGCAATGAACCACTTCATCCAGGAAATCTCCGTACCTGTCAGGTCCTTGATAAAGCTGATAGCCAGAATCTGGGAGGATGTAGCCGTCACAATGGCTCCGGTGGAAAGGTTGTTGGCCTGTATCCCCTGCAATGCCATAAGCTTTCCAAAATTCCGGTCTTGGGGCGTAGTGTTTCCCACCTCAAAGACCTCCATAATCATCATGACAATGGGAAGAAGCATCACAGCCCTGGCTGTTGTGGACGGCACCACAAAGGCAATGAGGAAATTGGTTACCATCAGCACAATCAGCACTGTGTTGACGCTCTTTCCAAACCGCGTGACCAGAAACAATGCCAGACGTTTTGCAAGTCCGCTCTTTTCCATGCCCGAAGCAATGACAAAGGCTGCTATCATCAGCCAGATTACTTCATAGCCAAACACGCCCAGGGTGGCTTTTTCTGTCCAGGCCCCTGCTGCCGGAAGCAGAAAAATCACAATCAGTGAAGTTACATAGTTTGGAATCCCGTTGCTCACCCACAGAATCAGTGCAAACGCAAAGATGCCCATGGCCATCTTGCCTGAATAGGACAGTCCCGCGGGAGTCCTCATGGTCCAAATCAGCGTCAGTGCCACCAACGCTGCCGGTAGCCCGAAATACGCCATGCGCATTTCAAAAGGGCTTTTCTGTTTTTTTACCTTTGCCGGTACGCTGCTCAAAATACCCACTCTCCTTTTTGTACCGTCTCCGGTACTCTGTTTGATTTTGTATTGCTTTGATGTTACCATTGTAGTCTTAATCCCTGGTCAGATCCAATCAATAATCCTTATATCCTGTCATAACAGAACGTTATAGTTACCATTTTAGTCCCGCCTTCCATAAGACTTCTTTATAGTTGGCTTTTTCCCTTTGATTTCTCATTAAAAATCCTATACTTTTTCCTCTGTTTCCGCTAAAATACAATTAATAATGTTTATGGATTGGAGGAAACACACATGGATTTGGAATCCTTGGAGAGTTTTCTGGAGGTGGAGAAGCATAAGAATTTCACAAAAGCGGCAGAAAGCCTGTTCTGTACCCAGGCAGCGGTCTCCATGCGCATCAAGCGACTGGAAACAGCCCTGGAATGCGGCCTGTTCAAACGCTGCGGCCGGCGTGTGGAGCTGACCAGAGAGGGAGAGATTTTCCTGCCCTATGCCAGGCAGATGGTGAATACCTGGAAGTCTGCGTCGGAACACCTGCTGCAGACCAGGCTGATGGAGGAAAGCGAGATACGGATCACCTCCTCCAGCACGCCCGGAACCTACATCATACCCTCGCTGATTTACCTGTTCCGCCAGTCCTATCCCTACATAACAGTGATCAACCACATCCAGTACACCCGCAGCGCCATATCAGATGTGATTGGGGGAAATTTCTCCCTGGGCATTATCTCCCAGCCCGCCTCGGTGGGCACGGACGTGCTTTGCTGCGAGCCGCTGATGGAGGACCCCCTTGTGCTGGTAGTCCATCCCCAGCACCCGTGGGCGGAAAAAAGGGGGATTCTCTTTAAAGAAATCACGGAAGAAACCTTGCTGATATCCAATCCCAATACGTCCCTGGTGAATTATCTGGAAAAGGAGGGCCGCCTTTCCTTAGAACCTTCCAGGCTTTATGTGGCCGGCAACATCGAGGCCATCAAACGCGGGATACGCAACCACCAGGGAATTTCCATCATGTCTGAGTATGCGGTGCGCCAGGAACTGGAGCTGGGCCTTTTAAAGCAGGTTCCCCTTCTGGATCATCCGGGACTGAAGCGGCAGCTCTATACCATTTTCCGTAAGGATACCCGGTTTAAACTGTCCACCAGTCTGTTTTTGGAATTTTTCAGGAAGGCCGCGGAGGATAACCGGCTTCTGTCCCAGTTATAGACAGGTTCATGCTTCCATACTTAACCATCAGTTAAGAAAATCCTCCCGCTGTTTAACGGCGCCTCCATTGTGCAGCGCCGTTTTATGGTTTATACTAACCATATCCGGCCGGACAAATATGTTTTAGCGAAGGAGAGATTATAAGATGGATATAAAACTAGGTCCGCGCATTGCGTCACTGCGCAGAGCCAAATCCATGACGCAGGAGCAGCTGGCCCTTTCCCTGGGCGTATCGCCTCCTGCTGTCAGCAAATGGGAGACAGGCGCCTCTTGCCCGGACATTTCACTTTTATGCCCTCTGGCCCGCGCTCTGGAAACCAATGTGGATACCCTGCTGCAGTTTGAGGAAACTCTTACAGAAGAACAGATTGACGCCCGGCTGAACGAAATCGTTGAGACAGCCAGAAACCATGGGTATGAAGCTGCGGACGGCATGGTACAGTCACTTCTGCATACCTATCCCTCAAGTATCCCCTTAAAGTCCAGGGCAGTTACCCTGTTTGACCTGTTCGCGATGTTGTTTCCCGCCCAGCCCCAAGAGATTAGGAATGGCTGGACGAAACAGAAGAAACAGCTTTTAGAGGACGTGCGGGCAAGCGGCGCCGCTGCCTGCTGGCAGGCGGCAGTATCCCACCTGGCCTCCATCGCCATTTCGGAAGGCGAGCTGGAGAAGGCAGAGAGCCTTTTAAAGGAACTGCCCCAGCACACCACTGACTCCACCTCTATCTGGGCCATGCTGTACCTGAAAAAAGGAGAAGCTTCCCAGGCATTGGAGGTCATACAGAAACGCCTGTATGTGCTGACACGCCAGGTACAAAACTTCCTGATTCAGATGATGAACCCGGAAATGACCCCAGACACCGCAAGGACACTGGAACTGTGCGTTATTTACCGCCAGCTGGAGGAGCTGCTGGGCGTTGGAAACGGCATGAGTCCCGGCTTCTTTGCCCAGGCTTACCAGCGGGCCGGACAAGACCAGCAGGCGTTGGACAGCATGATTCAGTTTGTGGACGCCATCACCGGCACTGTCCAGAAGCCCAATCCCATCCTGTTCTCTCCTGCGGTAAAGATAGACGGGGAACATCCTGCCGCCACAAAGGAAATGCGTGAATTGCTCCTGAAGAGTCTGCTGGATGATGGGTATTATAAACAGTTTCATGATAATAAACGGTTTATGGACGCAGTGGATAAGCTCAGGGGTAGTATTCAGGAAGACACAGCCTGAGCATCTTATATGGAAAAAGGACAGCCGCTTGGTAAAAATACCTGTCAGGCTGTCCTTTATACATTTTTTATATCATCACTGCACATCTTCCACCCAGCACATCTTGGCGGACTTCTCAATATGAGCCCTCATGACTGCTTCCGCTTCATCCGGATCTCCTCGTTTCAGGCTGTCAATGATTCTCTTGTGGAATTCAATTCCATCCTGGTGTCCCTCCTGCTGCGTTACAATTCCTCTCAGCAGAATTGTCTTCCAAAGACTCACCATGGAGTTAATGAAACAAATCAGCAGCGGATTTCCGGTTGCCTCGGCTATACAGATATGAAACTGGATGTCATAGTCAATGCGTTTATCCCATACATCCTTACTTTCAATCATTCCCTGCAGATACTGTTCCAGCTTCTCAAAATCCAAATCATCCTTTTTTTCAGCCACAACCCTGCTGGCATAGGGCTCCAGCAGCTTGCGCATCTCATATACATCCATATATCCGATATCATCCAGCCGCAGCATGCGGTTGAGAATCTCTGTAACACTTCCGCTTTCAGGCTTTGCTATAAAGGTGCCTTCACCGTTCTTCTGCACAATCAGCTGTCTTTCCTTAAGCAGTTTCAAAGATTCTCTCATGACATTACGGCTGATTCCGAATTTCAATGCCAGCTCCTGCTCACTTGGAAGCCGTTCCCCCTGCCGCAGCGAATTACTCAGAATCATGTCCTCCATACGGTCAGCCACTGTCTCATATAAATTTTTCTTCTTTACTTTGAAATCCAGATCTTCCATATACATTACCCATCTCTATCTTATTATTCTAAAAACCCCGGCGGTTACATATCCCCCTCCTACTTATCTTAATACAACAACAGAAAAGTTACAAGAATTTTATCGGCCAAAGAGTCTCGGCAGCCACATAATGACATCCGGCACAAACGTTACAAGTATCAGCACCAGGACCATCACAAAAACCATGGGCATGACTTCTTTTATGATGGTGTTCATCTTCTCTCCGCTGATTCCTGTCACAATAAATAATAGCATGCCAAATGGCGGTGTACAAAGTCCAATCATGGTATTCAGCGTAAACACCACCCCGAAATGAACCATGTCGATACCAAAGGACTGGGCTATCGGACATAGGATAGGCAGCAATACCAGCTGTAGAACAGCTGAATCCAGCAGCATCCCCAGTATGAACAGCAGTATGTTGACAAAAACAAGGAAGGAAACCTTTGTGGTGGCAAAAGACAGAATCAGATTTCCTGCCAGAGACGGAAGATTCTCCACTGCAATCACATAAGAAAACACATAAGCAGCACCCAGCATAATGCCAATCTGTCCCGTAGACTTCACCGTATTCTTCAATACCTGGATAAACTCTGACAGTGTTATGGAACGGTACGCAAAAACGGATATGAGCAGGGCGTATAGGGCTGCCACTGCCCCGGCCTCTGTGGCAGTCATGATGCCTGTATAAATTCCCATCAGAAGGATGATGGGGGTTAGGAGGGCAGGAACCGCGCTCACCGTCATTTTGATGAATTCCATCCCGGCATATTTTCTTCCGCTGGGATAATTTCTCTTATTAGCAATATAGCAGACATAAATACACAGAGCCAGGGCCAGTATAATTCCAGGCACCATGCCTGCCAGAAACAGGTTGCCGATGGATGCGCCTGCAATGACCCCGTATATTACCAGGGGGATGCTGGGAGGGAAGATGGGGCCTATTACAGCGGAACCAGCTGTTATGGCTGCGCTGAACCCGTCATCATATCCCTCCTTTCGCATGGCCTCAATTTCCATGATTCCAAGTCCCGATGCATCAGCCACCGCGGAACCTGTCATTCCTGAAAATATCAGGGATGCAATGACATTCACATGTCCCAGGCCGCCCTTCCACCGGCCCACCAGAACCTTGGAAAAGTCAAATATCTTATCCGTTACCTTGCTGGAATTCATGATATTCGCAGCAAAGATAAAAAGCGGGACTGCCAGCAGAATAAAGTTATTGTACATCTTACTGGTAAAAATTTCCACCACCACACTGGGGTCCATACCTTTCACAGCCAGATAGAGCGTGGAGGATATAATCATTCCTATGGCTATCGGCATCCTGATGACAAAACACACCACCAGCAAACCAAGGGAAATCATCATGGCATGGCTCATACTGCCTTTCCTCCTTTCCGAAATTCCTTATAACAGCCTGCCAGGTCCCCGCAGTACCGGACAATGGTAATAATCTGAAACACGAAAAATCCCAGATATACAAATCCCAGAGGAACCTTGAAAACCGTGCTGTACCTGGTAAAATAAAACCTGTAAAACTCCAGTGCCGGCGGTACCAGATAGACCAGCAGGCCAACTATCAGGATATCCTGAAGGAACCGGAACAGCCTCCTGACCTTCTCCCCCACAAGTTCATAAATTACAGAAAAAACAATATTATCATCTGTCCGCTGTGCATAGCAGCATCCCAACGTAATAATCCATACATAGGAAATCTGCGCCAGCTCATAAGGCCATACCAGGGGATTATTAAATATGTATCTGGATATAATCTGCAGGATGAATGCCACAAACAGCAGAATAAACCAGCACATAGGCATGTAAATCTCTATAAAATCCATGACAGCCTGAAAGCATTTCTTCCATACGTCCATTCAGAATACCTCTCATTAATATTTCAAATCCTTTATCTGATGATACAATTCCATATCCCAATCTTTTACCATATCCTTGTCGTTCAAATAATAGTTCTCAGAATACTCCATGAACGCATTCAGGTCCGGTTCAATAACCGTTAATCCCTGCTCCTTCAGGAACGTAATTGCTTCCTGTTCCTGCTTCAGGTTTGCCTCATCGCACCACGCTGTGGCTGTCTTAACTGCCTCTGTCATGATATCCCTGTATTCCTGGGGAAGAGACTGCCATTTCTCCTCATTGATTGCGATGCACATAGGCTCAATCACATGACCTGTAAGAACAATCTGGCTGGTCACCTCATACCATTTCTGTGCAATGGTGGTAGGCAGAGGATTCTCCTGTCCGTCAATGGCGCCTGTCTGAAGTCCCTGGTATATTTCTGCGTAAGCCATAGGTGTGGGATTAGCCCCCAGCGCCTTCCCCATAAAGAGCCATGCAGAAGAATTAGGCATCCTTAAATTGACACCGTTTAAATCTTCCGGTTTTGTAATCTCTCTGCCAATATCCCTCATATCCAGATGGCGGGCTCCGCAGTAAAGTGCTGACAGCCAGCGCACATTTAATTTCTCAGCCACATCATCCGCTACCTTCTGGCCAATCTCTCCATCCATAACTGCCCTCATGTGCTGTTCATTCTGAAAAATATAGGCTGCCGTAAACATAGTCAGGTACGGCATCTGGTCGGATATCAGGAACGGTGAGCTGAACATCATGTCAAGGCTTCCCCTGGCAACAGCATCCACCTCTCCCTCTTGGGTCATCAGGCTTCCGTTTTCGTGGATTTCCATTGTAAATTTACCATTGGTTTTTTCTGATATCTCATCTGCTATCATATGCATGGCCTTTACATAATTTACATCGCCGCTGGACTGTGTGGAAAATACCAGCTTTACCTCCGGCAGCTCTGCGCCCGCATCTGTCTGCGGCTGCTCTGAGGCATCAGGGGCTGCTTCTGTCTTTGCCTGCGCCTGCGATGGGCTCTTTGTCTCAGATGTCTTTTGGCCGCACGCAGCCAGACCTGCGGTCATTGCAAGCACTAATGCGATACTAATTATGCGTTTCTTCATAGCGTTTATCCTCCCTATTTTGCCTGAATCTGTCTCAACATGTTTAGTTCCTTTCGGGCGCCGTCCATAATATGTACATAATCTGAACCAGCCGATATCACGTTAATGCCCTTTTCATGCCAGTAGCGTATGATTTCCGGGTCATCGCTGCCTGTGGATACGCCGGAAGACTTTCCGCTCTCATTGATGATCGCCACCGCCTCATCAACCAGGCTGCTGGTATGGTCCTCAAATACACGGTTCAGCTCCCCTATGGAGCCGGACAAGTCGCAGGGCCCCAGAATAAAGCAGTCCACATAAGGGTTCTTGACCATTTCTTTCAGATTCTTTACTGCTGTCTTTGTCTCAATCTGTACACACCGGACCAGCTGCTGCCTGGATGACTCTATAAATGAATCCGCATCATCCAGCCCGTACCTCACTGCCCGCAAGGGGCCAAATCCCCTAATCCCATAAGGCGGATACAGGGTGGCCTGCATGGCAGCGTCCAGCTCCTGGGCTGTATTGACCATCGGAATGATGATTCCCGTAGGGCCCATCTCCAGCACTCTTTTTGCCAATACCTGGTTATTCCATGGAATACGAACCAGTGTATCCGTACCGCCTGCCTTTGCACCCATCAGATGGTACAGCAGCACCTGGTAATCAATGGCTGTGTGCTCGGTGTCAATCCACAAAAAATCATATCCCAATCCGGCACACATCTCACTGATACAGGGTTCTGTCAGGCATATATGCATCCCTGACAATTCATCCCTGTCTCTCAGCTTCTCCTTTAAAGTTTTCATGTTTACCTCCTCCAATGTACTTACGGCATTAGCTATACAGCTATACTACTAGTATATAGCTATACAGCTTTTTGTCAAGTAATGATGTGTGACTTTATTTAAATCCAGCATTTTACCCCAACTATTTTGTGCACTTTTACCACAACAGCCGTCGTTCAATCGAGTAGGAGGCGGTGATTAACCGCCGTCCTCTCAGTCGAGTAAATAAAAGGAATTTCACCTCAAACTTCTCACGGAACCGTACGTGAAAGTCTCCTTTCATACGGCTCTTATCATTCAACAGTACGAATATATCATGCTCCAATGAGCAAATAGTTTTGGCTCTCGCTTTCTCAAAGTGCAGAGCCATTCTTCTGCCTTGCGCCTTCTTCCACGGAATTTCTTATACTTACACATTGCCCATTTCACAAGTCTTCTTTCTATGCATAGCAACGTATCTTTCATTGCGGATGGATTGTATTTCCCAAAATAATTCATCCAGCCACGTACCATCGGATTCAGCATTTCGGCTAGGATATCTATCTTACATCCCGTCCTCCTGTGTAATTCCATCTCCTTGACTTTTGTTCGGAAGGCCTTAGCCGACACTTTACTGACGGAAGCTATAAAGTTGTATCGAAGTTTTCCATCCCTGCATTTGATATATCTTGCTTTAAATGTATATCCCAGAAAATCAAACTCTGTAAGCTCTTCTTCCTTTCTCCTGTCCTCATCCTTACAATACACAATCCTTGTCTTGGTCGGATGCAGTTCCAGTTTACATTCTTCAAACCTTTTAGCCAGGCTTTGCCTGATACAGATTGCCTCCTCTTTTGTACGACAGTGGACTATTCCATCATCTGCATATCTCTCAAACGGTGCTTGAGGAAACTTTCGTTTCATCCACATATCAAATACATAATGCAAAAACATATTTGCCAGCACTGGGCTTATGACTCCTCCCTATGCAAAGCTTAGCATAGTCCTCCTTGCGGCGAACCTTCTTCTGTTTCCATGACTACTCCGTCTTCCATCACGCCACTCTTTAAGTACCTCTTAATCCACTGGATTACCCTTTCGTCCCTCACATTTCTGCGCAGGATAT
>ENA-UERQ01000144-UERQ01000144.1-human-gut-metagenome-genome-assembly--contig:-NODE-144-length-66624-cov-8.786677_pt1 | contig 66624 bp, 57 predicted proteins | sample MGYA00242986_ERZ507987 | MGnify/ENA primary metagenome ERZ507987 (study PRJEB26167, sample SAMN06115429) | human gut metagenome | host: Homo sapiens | place: China:Chongqing | collected 2015-04-15...
ATTCTGTGGAGTGAAAGCGACAAGCTGCAGGACGGCGAAACCATGCCGCTGTCCGTGGCAAACCGTGTCTTTGAAGAACTGGACACTGCCCAGCACACAGAACGGGAAAAGGACGGTTACGAGGGCGGCTGGTACGATAAGACTGCATTCCGTATTGATTTTACCCTGAACGGCCAGCCCGACAACTACGAGGGACGGCAGGATTTTGGTGACGGAGAGGGTTCTTCGGTTCAACACATCCAGAACTACCACGAATACTACGCCAAAGATGAAAACTGGAAGAATTTTGTTCTGCATAACAAAGGCCCGAAAGCATGGGAGCAGGACAAGGCAGAGCGGGAAATGGTGCTGACCGAGTTTATCCCGTACCTCAAACAGCATTGCAATCTTTCCGCTATGGAGCAGACGGCTACCGCCGCTTTGCGAGAGGGACAGAACATTTCGCCGGAACAGGCGGCCTATTACAACGCTGTTGTGGCCTATGTGCAGGACTGCCGCCCGCTGCTCAACCAAGGCCAGTATAACTTGCCGGAACCGCCCAAGCTGGCCGACTTCGACCAGAGCTTGCAGGATTACAAGGCACAGGTGCAGGCCGAGATCGCGCAGGAAGCGGCGGCCGCCGGAATGACCGTAGAGGAATACGCAGCGGCAGGCTTTGAAGCACCGCAACAGGGCAGCTTTTCCATCTACCAGCTGCGCAATGAAGATTCCACCCGCGATTACCGTTTTGAGCCCTACGACCGCCTGCAGGCCGCTGGCCGAACCGTGGATAAGGCAAACTATATGGAGGTGTATGCCGCGCCGCTGACTGCTGGTACCACGTTGGAGGACATCTACCGCACATTCAATATAGACCATCCAGCAGATTTCAAGGGACACTCGCTGTCTGTTTCGGATGTAGTGGTGCTGCACCAGAACGGGCAGGACACCGCCCACTACTGCGACAGTGTGGGCTTCCAGCAGGTGCCAGAGTTCTTGCGGGAAAACCCGCTGCGCACCGCAGAACTTTCCACCGAACAGAACGAAAACATGATTGACGGTGTGCTGAACAATGCGCCCTCTTTAGGTGAGTTGGAAGCCAAAGCAAAGGCCGGAGAACAAATTTCTCTGACGGACCTTGCCGCCGCAGTCAAGGCCGAGGAAAAGGCACCAAAAGCCAAGAAGTCCCGCGCCGCAAAAACGAAAAAGCCGTCCATCCGGGCACAGCTGGATGCCGCAAAAAAGGAGCAGAGCAAGCAAACGCCGCCACGGGAAAAGACAAAGGAATTGGAGGTATAAGCCGTGCAAAAATTTGAAAATATGGATGTGATCGCTGCGCTGGAAGCCATTATGCACCAGAACACCGCATACTATCAGAGCGATTTTGCGTATGACATCAAAATGCTGCGGGAAGCCGCCCGCAGCGACCAGCCGGAAGATAAGCTGCTGTTGTGGCTGTCCCGGCCTTCTGGAACATTCTGCTTCCGGGAACGGGACGTGCTGCTCAAAGACACGCAAGCCTACAACACATGGAAATTTTGCGGTGAACAGACCCATGACAGGATTCTTGCCTATGCGGTGGAGCTGACCGGCGCGGCCAACGGAACTGTGCAAGGCAATCTGTATGAACTGGACTATCAGCAGCACTTCCAGCATATCCGGGATGCAGCCCTGCCCGTGGGTGCCAATCGCCTGATCTACGAAAGCGGGATGCGGGAGATTGGCCCGAAAGAGCATTTCGACAGCCGCCCGGATAAATATTTCGGGGCGTTCGTGCGGCATGAAATGCAGACCCGTGACCCGGAACTTCTGCAAACGGCCATCCGGCAGGAGCAGCGCAGTCGGGAATCTGCACAGCCCGGTGATTTCAAAGAACACCTTGCGGCATTGCACACCGGGCGAATCGAGGCCGAGGCACAGCGTATCGTAGCCGATATGAAGCGTCTGGCTGCTCCCAACAGCCCGGACAAGAATCATTTCATGGTAGAGGTATCGCCCTATTTCACCAAGCTGGCATCCAGCCGGGACACGGATTGGCTGATTGCCATGCTGCCGTATAAGTCCCTGCGCCTGTCCAGTGTGAAAGACCGCTTCGGTATCTACGCGCTGGTTGGCAAAAACGAAAACCGGGACAAGGGCATCTGCAAGCCCCGCACTTCCGTCCGCAAGCAGCTTTCCGAAACAAAACAGGCCGCCAGTCCGAAAAAGGTGGCGGCCCGTAGCAAACAACATGAGATGGAGGTCTGACCATGAATTTCAGCGTAGAAGAAGAAAATTTGATTTGTATGTACCACACTTCTGACCGCCGCCGCACAATGGCGCGGATGCTGGCCACCCTGCCGGATATGGACACCGAAATGCGGCAACTGGCAAACAGCACCATTGCAAAGTTGGATCGCATGACCGATGCTGACTTTGACGGACAGAGGTTTGATTTTGTGAAATATAAAATTTAAGAAGTGCAGATATTGACAACACTGAAAGTGTTTTGTATAATGAAAGTACCATATGATACTTTCCACTCGAAAGAAGGTGATTAAAATTCGCCACAAAGAAGGACAAAGCGATGTGGACGCTTTTCTGTCCAAGGTTCGTTTGGCGATAGATGAGGGTCGATGTATAATTGATACTAGTAAGTTGAAAAATAAGAAAACCATGGCAGCTTTAGGATTACGCCCCGAAGATGTTTTTGAGGAAGTTTCTACTCTTACCTATGAAGATTATATGTATGGACCTGAACCGGATAATCGTTCAAATCACAAAGGACAGGATGTTTGGTTTTTCAAGAAAAAAGTTGATTGGTTTATGATTTATATTAAGTTGGAATTTCAACTTATTCAGGGAACCCAGACAGACGAAGAACTAATGGTTATGAGCTTTCACGAGGACAACATTTAATTACAACTTTCCCTTATCTGTTGTGGTATAAAAAAATTGCCACCCAATAAGGAGGTTAGACGATGGATTCTTGGATTTGTGTAGAATGTTCTAAAAAATTTGATATAGTTCCTGTTTTTGAGCCCGAAGAATATGAAGTTAAAGGGAAAAAAGTTGTAATTAAAGCAGAGAAAGCTAAGTGCCCTTGTTGCGGAGAACCCCTCGTCAACAATGCGGCTGATAGTCGAAATTTTGAAAAAGCCTATCGTGAATACCGAAAAGAAGAAAATCTCTTGATGCCCGAAGAAATCAAGCAAATTCGTCAACAGTATGGAATCACACAAGTTGATTTTTCAAGAGTTCTTGGATTTGGCGATAAAACTATTGCACGCTATGAAAATGGTGCGCTACAAGATACTGCACCCAATAATTTGATTTTGCTGATGAAGAATGAGAAGAACTTCATCGAACTGTGGGAGAAGCGAAAAAATTTGCTCGACCCCAAGGATGTGCAAAATGTCGAACGCACGCTTTCTTCTAAATACCCAACTGTAAAAATTGATTGGAACGCTGTATTCAATTATAATTCGTTGGACACACTATATAAAGTCAAAGGAGTCAATTTGGTATGAGCGACTTGAAATTTTTAGGCTATCGTGTCCCCAAAATTGACTTTAGTATAGGGGACCAATTTGGAAGTGGACCAGTACAGTTGGACGTTAATATAAAGCGTAGTGTAGAAGATGAACAGCATCTTCAAGATAAAGGTGGAACCAGCTATACACTTGTTCTCTCCGCCACTATCGGAGATGAAAACAACCATAATGGAATTTGTGCAAAAGTCACTTTAGCGGGGGGATTCCAGAGTACATCTGATACTAACCTCATGGTCAACAATGCAACTGCAATTCTTTTTCCATACCTTAGGAATGCAATTTCTTCCATTTGTGTGACTGCCGGCATCCCACCTTTTATTCTTCCTACCGTTAATGTGGAAAGCGACTTCAACGACGAATTTTCTAATAATTAAGCACCGGATAACAATACATTAAAGTGAGGGCACCCAGCTTCATTGTTTTCTCAATGAGGCTGGGTGCCTTTTTATGCGATTTACCGTTCCTTCATCTGCTCCTTTCCCGGTGTTGTCCGCAGGATGCCGTCCACATTCTGCTTGATGATGCCATACTCCTGCATCTGGCGTTTGGCATCATTGTACTGCCGCTGCATCTGGTCTTTCTGCTCGGCCAGTTGCTTATACTCGTTTTTCAGGGCGTAGAGGTCGGGCAGCTTTTGAAAGCCCTGCTCTTTTAGAGCTTTCGCCGCTGCTTCATAGAGAATCAAGGTTCCTTCATGCTTACGTCGGAACTGCTTTTTGTCAGCAGCCCGCTGATACTCCTGCAACAGTGGGTACAGTTCCTTACAGGTGGTGACATCCTTTATCAGCACGGCCATTTCTGCAAGTCGGCGCTCTGCTGCTTTCAATGCGGCGGCAGCTTCGGTGCTGGCGGCGGTGATCTCGGCCACCCGGCTTTCTAAATCCGGGTAACTATCAATTTCATGCTCCGTCAGAAAGTTCAGTGTCCGGGCAGCCTGTTTCAGATTGTGGATTTTTGCCCACTTCTCATACCCTGCGGACTGCTGGGCCTTGATGCTGTTCTCCAAATCAATCCGCAGCGAAATTTTGCGGTTTTCTTTGGGCTTCCGCTCCGCAAACCGCCCTTTGATGCGCTCGGTGATAGCTTCTTCGGTGTAGGCTTCGCCCAGCGTTTTGCAGCGGGTGAACCGCCCCTGTCCGGGCGCACGGAACGAAACATACTTGCCCCGCTTGACTTCATAGCCCTGCTCCTGCAGGAGCCGCAGAAAATCGTCAAAATCCTTGGCATGCGGGATGGCTGCATCTATGGCGGTTTTCAGCTTCGCCTTCCAGCTCGTGCCCTTGCGGTGTGCATCCCACTCGGCATAGCTTTTGCCCCGGTCTTGACCGGGCATCACCACAGACAGACCATGTTCCTTGCACAGCCGGTCGCTGGTGCGCCGGATGTAGGCATAACTCTGTCGGTTGGAAACATACTTTCGTTGGTTCACCATGTCCACGGCACAAAAGATGACGTGGTTATGGACGTGCCCCTTGTCAATGTGTGTGGTCAGCACATACGGGTATTTGCCTTGCAGGACTTCATCTGCAAGCTGCCGGCCAATCTCGTGGGCCTGCTCCGGCGTGGTTTCGCCCGGCGCAAAAGACTGTATCAGGTGGTGGGCCAGATTGTTGCCTTTCTGCATGGCCTGTGAGAGCAGCAGTTCAAATTCGATGTCTGCGGTTTCGTAGGCACAGGCAAAGGAGGACACCAACATTTTTTCATCCGTCTTGTCCGGATTCTCAATGTAATCCAGTGCCTTTTTCAGCGTTGACTTGATAGGATGTATCTTTGTAATTGCCATACCTGCGCCAATGCTCCCTTGATGTCCGCAACGTCTTGTGTGTACAGCGGCCCCATGCTGTTCAGCCGCCGTGCGATCTGATTGACGTTGACACCAATCTTTTGCAGTTCGGCGGTCTGCGCCCGGATGTCGGTGGTGTCGATGTGGACAACATATCCGTCTATCAGCATCTTTCGGGCGTATGCAGAAAAATTCCGTGTGTGCAGCAGTGCCATCTTCTGCCGGATAAGTTCCCGTTCCTCCGGCGTCACGGGAACACGCAGAACAATTTTTCGGGTTCGGTTCGTCATAGTTTCACCTCGTTTCTTGGGGGTCTGGGGTACTCCCCAGCAAGCATTTTTGCCGGGAGTGGCTACACTCCCTATGCTTGCTACGTTACCTTTCCCCACTACTATGACACCACAACACCCCCGTTTTGCCCGCAAAATGCAAAAAAAAATAAGAGGACGCTTTTGCATCCTCTCAATGACCGTGCATGACAATCAGACACACACGGGCTCTTTTTCCTGTTCATGGATTCGTAAGGCACCGTCAATGGCACCTTCTACGATAGGTAAGTATTCTTCCGGGCAAAGCTGCAGCTTGTGGCTGACCCGCTGACGTTCCGCACTTTCTTCCCGCATGAGTTCCGGGTTGAAGTACCGCTCCACGGGCAGACCACATATTTTTATCAGCTGAATCACCACCGGCAGGCTGGGCAGCGTGCCTTCGTTTTCGATGTTCGCAAGATACCGGCTGTCACAATGTATCATGTCAGCCAGCGCACTGCGGGAAAGTTGTTTTGCCTTTCGAGCTGCCTTGACATCCGCTCCGAACGTTTCAAAGCCGGGACAGTCCTCGATTTTCGCCATTCTGCATCACCCATATACATTTTATAGTTCATGGACGATTGGCGAAATGATGCAAAGCGCATTGTTGCTAAACTTTATTGTTCATAGTTTGAGCATTGTATTGTAAAGTGGGCTATCCTATAATAAGGAAGAAACCCTTTTTTGAAAAATCCGTCCGCTGTAACATTTCGCGGACATTTGCCTGTTATACTATCTGCAAAAAGCAAAGGAAGTGAGGATATGAAGCAGATTTTAATTGTCGAGGACGACAGTTTTTTGAATAAGATGTTGGCCTATAACCTGACCGCAGACGGCTACGGCGTGACTTCTGCCCTAAATGCCAGAACCGCAGCCGACGCCATCCGCCAGCGGAAATTTGATTTAGTGCTGCTGGACATTAACCTGCCAGATGGGAACGGTTTTGAGCTGTGCAAGCTGATAAAGCCCCAGCACCCGGACACCATCGTAATTTTCCTGACCGCCAACGATCAGGAGAGCGACCAGATACGGGGCTATGAGGTGGGCGCGGTGGACTACATCACAAAGCCCTTTGTGATCGGGGCCTTGCAGCGGAAAATCAAAGCCATGTTCGCCATGCTGGAACACCACAAACCGGCCAAGGACATTTACGACGACGGGCGGCTGTTTCTGGACTTCTCGGAGCAGACGGCTTCCTTAAACGGCAAGCCCCTGACTCTATCCCCGATGGAGTACAAAATGCTGAACCTGTTTCGTAAAAATCCCCGGCAAGTGCTGACCCGTGGGCAGCTTTTGGAAAAGCTGTGGGATATAGACGAGAGGTTTGTAGACGAACACACCTTGACAACCTCCATCAGCCGGATTCGCAGCAAGATCGAATCCGACGGCGGCGCACCCTACATCAAGACCGTTTACGGCATGGGCTATCAATGGACGGGAGGCGAGGCAAAATGAAGTTTCAAAACCTATCGGTAAAGCGGCTGTTTGGCCGGGTGGCAATGGGGCTTGTCCTCTCCATGTCCGGGATCACCATAGCCCTGTTTCTTGTGACAAAACAGACGGCGGTGCTGCTGACGGGCGGGGCGCTGCTGCTGTGCGCCCTTGTGGGGATTTTTGTACTGACGCAGGCGTTTGGAAAGCGGCTGTCGCAGTTTACCGCTGACCTGTGCCAGACTTTAGACCACATGATCGCTGGGAATGAAGCGCCCCAGCGCCCAGAGGACAGCGAAACCCAGCTTGCCAGAATCGGACACCGGCTGGCAAGGCTTTACCAGATCATGCAGGAGAACCGCCGCCGGGTGGACGAGGAACGGCAGGAGTTACAGACCCTTGTATCGGATATTTCCCATCAGGTGAAAACGCCGGTAAGCAATCTGAAAATGGCGACGGACACCCTGCTGGAAAAGCCTATGACCGAGGCGGAGCGCACCGACTTTATCCGGGGAATCCGCAGCCAGACGGATAAGCTGGACTTTCTCTTTCAGGCCCTTGTGAAAACCTCCCGTCTGGAAACAGGCGTGATCCAGTTGGACAAGAAACCGGGCCGCCTCTTTGATACCGTGGCACAGGCCATGAGTGGGATCGTGTATGCAGCGGAGAAAAAGGAAATCGCCGTGTCCGTGGACTGCCCGGAGGATTTGACCGTTTCCCATGACAGCAAGTGGACATCGGAAGCCCTCTTTAACCTGCTGGACAATGCGGTGAAGTACACCCCGGCAGGCGGGAAAATCGCTGTGTCTGTGGTGCTGTGGGAAATGTATGTGGAAATCAAAGTGACCGACACTGGCAAGGGCATTTCCGAAAGCAATCAGGCCGCTATCTTCCAGCGCTTCTATCGTGAGGAAGAAGTACACGAACAGCAGGGTGTGGGCATTGGCCTGTATCTGGCCCGCGAGATCGTAATGCGGCAGGGCGGCTATATCAAAGTGGTTTCGGAGCCGGGCAAGGGTTCGGAATTTTCCATTATGCTTCCCTTGCGTTGAGAGAAACTTTCTGCTTCGGGTCAAGTTGGCCCGAGGTGCAGAGATAAAATGAAATGTCCGAGCGTTGTAACATTTCACCTCAATTTTCAATGAATTTTTTTAGCCGCTGTAACATTTCGCGGACATTTGGGTTTTACAATACACTTATCAACAGGTAGGAAGCCTTGAAAGGAGTTTTGAATATGAGCGTTTTACAGACGATTGACCTGAAAAAGTATTACGGTACAGAACCGAACATTACCCGCGCCCTTGACGGCGTAAATTTCTCCGTGGAGGACGGCGAGTTTGTGGCTGTTGTGGGAACCTCTGGTAGCGGCAAGTCCACCCTGCTTCACATGATGGGCGGGCTGGACACTCCCACCAGCGGAACCGTGATCGTCCGGGGCGAAGAACTGGCAAAGAAGAACGATGAACAGCTTACCATCTTTCGCCGCCGCAACATCGGCTTTATCTTCCAGAACTATAACCTTGTTCCTATTCTGAATGTGTATGAGAACATCGTCCTGCCGGTGGAGCTGGACGGGGACACGGTGGATCAGAAGTTTTTGGACGAGATCGTTCACCTGCTGGGGCTGGAAGATAAACTGAAAAATATGCCGAATAATCTTTCTGGCGGACAGCAGCAGCGTGTGGCGATTGCCCGCGCTCTGATTACCAAACCGGCTATTGTGCTGGCCGATGAGCCAACCGGTAACCTTGACAGCAAGACCAGCGCCGAGGTGCTGGGACTTATCAAGCGCACCAGCGCGGAGTTCCGGCAAACCGTTGTAATGATTACCCACAATGACGACATAGCCCGCCTTGCAGATCGGATTGTCCGCATTGAGGATGGCAGGATTGTGGAATAAGGAGGTGGCAAGCTATGACATGGCCTTTTGAAAATGATACCAGTGACATTGAAAAGAAGCTGGCAAAGCGCAGTTTGCATCGTGAACGGCAGCGTAATTTATTTGCAATCATTGCTCTTGTGCTAACTGCATTTATGATAACTGCGACATTCAGTATTGGTTTTAGTTACTTTGAAACCTACCAAATGCAACAAATTCGGTTAATGGGAACTGCCGCTGATGTCGGAATCACAAATGTAACAGAAAATCAGTTGGTTGAAATTTCAAAATCAAACCTTGTCCTTGACGTAGGTATACAGCAGCGTTTAGGTAGTGTTGATACAGAACAACTGAGAAACGCAAGATTAGGTGTAGTATGGATAAATGATACAGAGTGGGAACACCACCGTCTTCCTACTATATCAGGTGTTGTAGGAAATTACCCATCAAGTAAAAACGAAATTATGCTACCTACATGGGTGCTTGAACAGATGGGCATTTCTGATCCGCAAATAGGGATGGAGATTGTGTTGTCATACCAAATTGGCGATAGCTATGATTATGTCACGGACACCTTTTTGCTGTCGGGCTACTATACGGACTACATTCCAATGCGCACAAATAATCGTGGTTATGTTTATGTTTCATCCGCTTTTAAGGATAGCTTAAATGTATCACTGGATAATAGTGTTACGGCAATGATCCGTTTTCAAGGCAATGATAATGCTGACAAAAACTGTGAAAGATTGCGGCGTGAGATTGACTTTACAGAAGGGCAAACATTTGAAATTGTACCATTAGAACAGGCAAATGGTGGAACTATTATTTTAGCTGTAATAATTTTAGCAGTTTTTATATCCTTTAGCGGCTATCTGCTGATTTATAATATTCTTTATGTCTCTGTCATAAAAGATGTGCAATTCTATGGCCGTCTTAAAACGATTGGAACGACCCAAAGGCAGATAAAGAGAATTATCTATAAGCAGGCAATCAGAATCTCTTGTATTGGTATTCCGATTGGTCTGTTACTTGGTGCGGTTGTTTCCTTTGGCATTGTTCCTTACTTCCTGAATATGATGTATTCAACAAATTCTGATGTGGGAACAAAAGTATCTTTTTCGCCGTTTATTTTCATAGGAGCGGCCATATTTACGTTCATTACCGTTATGATTGCAAGCATGAAGCCCGCCAAAATTGCCGGAAGTGTTTCACCAATAGCAGCACTCCAATATACAGCAGCCAGCACAAAGAGCAGCGCCAGAAATTGTAGCAAAATGAAGTTGTCCAGAATGGCATGGAACAATGTCTTTCGTAATGCTAAGAGTACAACCCTTGTTTTTGCATCGCTTTTTTTCGGCCTTTCCTTGTTCCTTGTCGTCACAGGGCTATTACATGGTTTAAGCCCGGAGAATTATGTGAGCCAATGGGGAGTAAGCGATTTTGCACTCACATATAGTATCCACGAAAGGGAAGATTTAATTTCCAGCGAAATGGTTTCAGAGATTGGTCAGCTTGACGGCATTGAGAATTTGAGGTTGACCTATGCACCTTATCCTCAAGTAGCAGCAGATGTTGTATATGACGATGCTGTATTTCACGAGTTTCTTGCGTCATTAGACGGAGTAAACGGCATTGATTTTTCTGATCCGGCAAAATTAGAAAATTATCAGCAAAACTTTTTTAGTGGGGTTTTTGGAATTGACAGTGCATATTTGGAAGAAATCAATAAAACCTTAAACTTGCCTATTGACACGTCTGCCTTTGAACAAGGAAAGGTTGTGCTGCTGTCCAAAACAGTAGAAGACCTTATTCAGCCGGGGCAGGAAATAACAATCCAGACGCAGAACGGACAGCATTCCTTTATTGTAGCGAACGGTTATTTGAATGAAGGGTTTCGAGCAGGAGGAGGCAATGAGAGAGGGACGGCTCCTGATTTGTATATTAGTCAAACAGCTTTGAAAGAACTCTTTCCGCAATATAGAGTGTTCCGCGTGGCCTTTGATACGGATGGTCAACATGACGAAAGTATACTGCAAGAATTAAAGCAAATCACCGCATCACAAGCTAACATTGATATTATATCCCGATATGAACGGCGAGAAGAAATGCAGGAATATCTCATTACAGCAAAGGTTTTAGGAACAGGGTTGTCCGTGATCCTGCTGCTTGTTGGTGTCATGAACTTTGTCAATACAATGGTTGTCAATGTAAATACTCGGCGCTATGAATTAGCTATTCTTGAAAGCATTGGAATGACAAAGCGACAAATCAAACGAATGCTATTTATGGAAGGTTTCTATTATTGGGGCGTTTCCCTTTCCCTTGCAGTCACCATTGGAACAGCAATCTTCATCTTGCTATATATGATTTTTAGTAAAGTGGCCTATTATGCTGTTTTCTCTTATCCATTTATCCCACTGGTGCTGGTGTCTGGACTGGTGTTGCTAATCTGCCTTATTGTGCCTATATGGGTCTACAAAACTGACGTTAACCTTCCAGTTGTGGAGCGATTGCGGTTGACAGAGTGAGTTTAATCAAATAGCAAAACATCCTTAGATCAATCATATCGAAGCGGAGCAGATTTTAGCTGCTCCGCTTCTTTAGTATTTTTCAAAAAATTCTTTTGAAATGTCCGAGCTTTGTAACAATTCAGCCTGTTTTTCTGTCGAAAATTAGTTCTGCTCGGACATTTCTGTGACATTTGGATTTTATAATAATCCTCATAAAGAGAAATAGCCTGTTAGCAAGCTGCCGGACGACGGCAAAAGAAAAAAAGCCGTCGTAGAGCAGACAATTTGACACGCCCATTTGAAACGGCGGCTTTTGAGAAAATCAAGGCCGCCGGTTCTTTTTGCTTATCAAAGCGTTTCATCGTCTGTATGGCGGCCACTAGGAGGATGCCGCCATGCGCCTGATATTCTATCGAACGCCTAGTTTTGAACTGTCAAAAAAAGCCTTGCTCCCGCACAGGGTCAGCAGGGCTTTTACTATGTACTATACGATGTAGATACTGCGCGTTTCGTGCTGTCATTATGCCCGGTTGGCCGTTTTCGGTCTGCTGGGCTTTTCTATTGCCGCCTGAAAAGCTGTCTGTTTCAAAAATATTTTTGGAAATTTTCAAAAAAGCGGGCAGAATCGGGTGTTTCAGGTGTCATATTAGCGGAAAGGGAAAAATCCACCCGACATCCCCACGGAAAGGGGGTGAGAAGATGGAAGCTATCCCTCGCAACGATGGCGAACAGTACCGATTCGATGCGTTCTGCAAAGCGGTACTGCGAAATGAGGCCCGGAACTATCACCGAAATAAGAAACGCTTGCTTGACCGTGAAAAGTCATTCAGCGTTCTTTCGTTGGAAGAACTGGGGCAGCTCACGAGTGTAGACCATTATCCGAGCGAAGAATTTATATTTTCGTCCTACGGCTGTGATCTGCACCTCGACAATGAGCTTGTTGCCAATGCGTTTGCCGCCCTGCCAAAGCAAGAACAAAGCATTCTGATTCTGTTTTGCGTTCTGGAACTGGGCGATGGCGAGATTGGCGACCTCATGGGAATGTCCCGGAGTGCTGTTCAACGGCACCGGGCAAAAACGCTGAATGAGCTGCGAAAAAAGCTAAAGGCGCACTTGCCGGAGGGAGGTTAGGCGTAAATGAACTCCTATGAACACACGAGCAGAGAGTTTTTACCGCTCTCGGTGATTCGCTCTGCCTGCGCTGGGGACACCGATGCAGTTGAACAGGTTTTGCGACATTACAGAGGTTATATCAACAAGCTCTGTACAGGCATTCTCTATGACAAGCACGGTCAGCCTCATGTGTGCATAGACGAGTACATGAAACGCCATCTGGAAATCAAACTGATTTCTTCTATTGTAACCAGAGCCGAAACGGGCTGACCCTTTCCACGTTTCGGGACAGCACCTTGAAAAATATGCCCGCAGGACAATGGCGGTGCATTATAGGGCAAACGGATACGTTGCTGTCTGTATCGAGCCGGACGGCGGGTGCGCCACGATGCTTTTCTTTGAAAAGTGGAGCGATCACCACCCCGCCGCAATGCAAACGCGGCTGCTTGCGGGCCATGACATACAGGCAGGCTGATACTCCCTTACCGTCAAAGTCCGAGCGTTCAGAGCGTCGCAGGCAATGAGTAGGGCTGCATGAGGAATGCAGGGGTGAGATTCCCGTGGGCTGCTGCCAGCAGCCATCCGTTGGCTCATTTTTTATTTTGTGAAAGGGGGATATTTTTGAAAGAACAAAATTTGATACGTTATAGCATTCAGCTTGCTTTTTTGAAGCAGCTGTTAGAAAGAAAGCTCATAACCGATAGAGAGTATTCCCTTATCAAGCAGCGCTTAATGAAAGATTATCGTGTGGTTTCCGAACTATCCTCTTGATTTTGTGTTGCATTGGCGTTATGATTAACGCAATGAAAGGAACACATTCAATAAGGAGGTCAAGCATGAAAGATGTTGAAGTCATTAAAGCGCACAACACGCTCTCGCCACGAGCGCGTACAAACTTTGAAAAAAGGCTACGCGTAGCTGCCTATTGTCGTGTCAGCACTGATACCGAAGATCAGCTGAACAGCTACAAATCGCAGGTCAAATACTATACCGAACTTATAAAAAGTAAGCCGGAATGGTCTTTGGCCGGCATCTATGCTGATGAAGCTATCACGGGTACGCAGGTAAAAAAGCGCGAGGATTTCCAGCGTTTAATCAACGACTGTATGAACGGTGACGTGGATATGGTGATTACCAAATCCATTTCGCGTTTTGCCCGAAATACGCTTGACACTCTGAAATATGTTCGGATGCTCAAAGATAAAGGCGTGGCTGTGTTTTTTGAGGAAGAAAACATCAACACCCTTACTATGGACGGTGAACTGCTCCTTGTAATTTTAAGCTCTGTTGCACAGCAGGAAGTCGAAAATATTTCTGCAAATGTCAAAAAGGGCTTGAAGATGAAGATGCAGCGCGGTGAGCTGGTCGGATTTCAGGGCTGTTTAGGCTATGACTACAATCCAGCGGACAAAACCATCACCATCAACGAAGAAGAAGCGGCTGTTGTCCGTTACATTTTTCAGCGATACACGGAGGGTGCCGGTGGTTCGGTTATTGCCAAAGAACTTGAAAACTTAGGCTATAAAACCAAACGCGGCAGTCCCAAATGGGCGGACAGTACCGTAATCGGCATTATCAAAAACGAAAAATACAAAGGCGACATTTTGTTAGGAAAGACATTCACCGTTGACCCTATTTCAAAACGGCGTCTGTACAACTTCGGCGAGGAAGATCAATTTTATATTCGTGAGCACCACGAGCCCATTATTTCGGAAGAAGTCTTTAAAGCCGCCCAAGAAATTTTGCGGCGGCGTGCAAAGCCCCGCAGCCTTAATGTAGACGGCAAACGTGAAAAGTTCAGCCGGAAATACGCTTTTAGCTGCATGATAGAATGTGGTTTCTGTGGTGGCACCCTGACAAGGAGGAGTTGGCATAGCAGTTCACAATATAATAAAGCAATCTGGCAATGTGTCGTTTCCACCAAAAAAGGAAAAAAGTTCTGCCCGGAGAGCAAGGGTGTTGACGAAAGAACGATTGAACGGGCTTTTGTAGAATCCTATCGCCTCTTGTGCCAGAACAACAAGGATGTTCTGGACGAGTTTATGAAACGGACGGAAGAAGCCCTTTCCGAAAGCAACGCGGGCAAGCGTCTTGCAAAAGCTGAAAAGGACATTCACGCTCTGGAAGTCAAGAAAAACAAGCTGGTTGATATGCGTCTTGAAGATACCATTGACAAGGAGACCTACGACCGAAAGTATTTAGACCTGTCCAGCCAGATTGAGCAGTTGCAGAAAGAGTGTGAAAGCCTGCAAGATGCAGCCGAAACCGAAACTACCATGCGCAAGCGTGTCGCCATGTTCCGACAGACACTTGAACAGAATGAGGTTCTGGACACCTTTGACCGACATATTTTTGAAAGTATAGTTGAAAAAGTAATCGTGGGCGGTTATGATAGTGATGGGAACAAAGACCCCTACATGATTGTCTTTGTCTACAAGACCGGGTTCAAGAACAGCGTGGACGGCAAGAATTTCAAGCCGCTTCGCAAGAATAGCAAGGAGAACCACTCCCCTGCTGTTTTGTGTTCCCATGCTTCTAACGAGGCTGAATCCATGTGTTCCGATTCTAGCGACGACACATTGCGAAGCGGTTCTCCTTTTGACCAAACTCCATGTCGAGCGGCACATCGAAGTGGACATCAGCATGGATGAACTGGATGTGACTGCTGCGGAAAGCAAGGCGACTTACGATCAGATTCGGTATTATGTGTGGGAGCACTATCAGTTGAAGGCCTCCAATCTCTATATCGCACAGGTGAAGCAGAAGTACGGCATCGTCGAGCGGGAGAATTATAATAAAGCGAAAAACGAGAATGCAAAGCAGCCTCAGTGTCCGAAGGAAAAAGAGGATTCGATTGTGGAAGCATTGCGGCATTTTCAGATGATTTGATACGCAATCACCCCAGAGAGAATAGCCTCTTGTGCGTTCTCTCTGGGGTGATTTTTGCGTTATGCTACTTCCGGGTAGCGCCATATATACATACTCGTAGATTTTCTTCTGGTAGGTCTGGATATCGCTTACATCATAGCTATTGGGAAGTTCTTGCCAAAGGGTCTTACGGATCAGGTTATCCACAATCGCCTTAGTTTCCTGCTTGTCCGTCCAATGGTCGAGTTTGGCGATCTGCTGTTTGATTTTTGTCAACAAGTCCACAGACACCTTCTTGATCGTTTCAATTTCCTGCTTCGTGAGGTTCTCCGAAAACAGCAAATCGTACACCGAAAGTTCCTCATCGCTGGAAAAGCCCTCACGCACATAGCGCTGCTGCTCCGTGTCCAGTGAACTTGCAAGCTCCATCAGATCCATGAAGGTTTTCTCGATGGTCGCACGGTTCTGCTCCGCATTGTAGGCATCGATAATCTCCTGATAGCGGTCATAATAATCAATGCGCTGCGGGTTTGCAAACAGCATTTTCGCCAGCTGCTGGTTTACCAGTTCATCCAGATCGCGCAGCAAAAGGTTCTTCCGCCGGGTGTGAGCAAACTCCCGGCTCAGTAGGTCAAAATCAATTTTGCTGATGTCAAACTGCCGGGAAGGTACAGCCTCCTGATCCGGCTTTTCCACATGGATGTACTCGTTGACGATGCCGTTGATCTGCACCATCAGGTCGGTATTGTCCGCGTGTTTCCGCTTCTGCTGCAAGCCCTCGTAGATGGCGAGAATTGCGTTTTTCCGGGCGCGCACGGCATCGTCCACATCGTCACGGTCTGCGTAGCGGAACAGCCGCGCCAGTTCAGACGCATAGGTCTGGAAGGTTTTCTTGGTTTCCAACATCTCGCACATCGCGTTGACTGCATCCTGTACAAGGCTCATCTTTTCAAAGTCCTGTGCGTCCACCAATTCCTGCAGCCGGAACCCGTGTTCTGCCAGAAAGCCGTCCGTTTTTCCGATGATCGTGCGGATGCGCTGAATCAGCTCCGTTTTGTCCACCGTTGGGTCAATGCCCGCCGGGCTGTTCTTGCTGACCGTATAATCTGCCAGAGCCTTGCGCAGCGCCTTTACGATACCAATATAGCCCACGATCAGGCCGTTGCTCTTGCCCTCCGAAACACGGTTTGCACGAGCAATAGTCTGCATCAGGGTATGGGCTTTCAACGGCTTGTCCAGATACAGACAAGACAGACACTTTACATCAAAGCCCGTCAGCCACATGGCACAGACGAACACCACCCGGAACGGATTCTTGCTGTCCTTGAATTCTTTATCCAGCTCCCGCTTTTCCATTTTGGCACGGTGCGGCAGAATATCCAGCCCCCACTTTTTGAAGGTCTGCACCTCGTTCTGCTCCTGACTGATCACCACTGCCATTTCGGTTTCTTTCATCCATGCCAGTTTACGGGCAAGCTCCTGTGCTTCCTGCTGGGTCACTGTGCCCTGCCGGGCTTCCAGTTCCCTGATCTTTGCCCGCCAGTATTCCTGCACATAGTTGTACATCCGCACACAGGTGACCTTATTCAGGCAGACGAACATCGCCTTGCCGCTGGTCCAAAGGTCAGAGTAATGCTCCACAAAGTCCTTTGCAATGGAGCGCAGCCGTTCATCTGCGGTGAGAATATGGATCTCCTTTGCAAACTCGCGTTCCAGCTTTTCCTCCTGCGAGGGATCAAGGTCGGCTGCTTCAATGGCATCCAGGATCCGCCCAGTGATCTCCGGCTTGTCCAACTGGGCGATCTTATCCGCACGGTTCTCATAATACAGCGGCACCGTTGCGCCGTCCTCCACCGCCCGCTTGAAATCATACACCGACAGATACCCGCCAAAGGTGCGCTCGGTGATATGGTCATCCGCCAGCAGCGGTGTACCGGTAAAGCCGATGCGGGATGCCGTGGGCAGCAGGTGCATCATGTTGTCTGCAAAAATGCCGTACTGGCTGCGGTGGGCTTCGTCCGACAAAATCAGAATGTCGTGATCCGGGTAGATGGGCGGCTCCTTGGGCAGGTTGAACTTCTGGATCAGGGTAAACACAAAGCTGGGGTTGCCCTGCAGCTTTTTTACAAGGTCTGCACCGCTGGATGCAATGAACTGCGAAGCCTTGGTTTTGCCCAGCAGACCGCAGTTTTCAAAGGTATCGCTGATCTGCCGGTTCAGCTCGTCACGGTCGGTCAGTACCACAATGGTGGGCGAGCCTGCAAACTTGCGCCGAATCTTCTGCGCCAGAAAGACCATGGAGTAGCTTTTGCCTGACCCCTGCGTGTGCCAGAACACCCCCAGCCTGCCGTCTTTCAGCTTGCGGTTCTCGTAAGCACTGACGGCCTCGTTGACGCCGAGATACTGGTGGTTGCGGGCCAGAATCTTGGTGGTGCGCCCACCGGAATGGTCGTAAAGGATGAAGTTTTCCAGCAGATCGAGGAAGGCCTTTTTCTCGCAGATGCCCCGCAGCATGGTTTCCAGTTCCACGCTGCCCGCATCGCTTTCCTTCAGACGCTTCCACTCGTGGAAAAACTCGTACTTGCTGCCAAGCGTACCCACCTTGGCTTCCAATCCATTGGACAGCATGAGAAAGGCATTATAGTAGAACAACTGCGGAATGGTATCGAGGTAATCCCGATAGTTGTCTATGTAGGCGTTCTGCACATCCACGGTGGGCTTTTTCAGTTCGATGAACAGCAGTGGAATGCCATTGACAAATCCCACAATGTCCGTTCTACGGCGGTACAACTGCGAGTGGATCTTCATTTCTTTTACGGCGAGGAAATGATTGTTTTCCGGGTTTTTGAAGTCGATCACCGCCGCGCTTCGGATTTCGGTGCGGCCATCCGGCCGCTTGACCGTCACCGGAATGCCATCCCGCAGCAGAAAATACTTTTCCTCGTTAATCTGCATCAGGGATGCGGTGGAAACGTGTGCCGTGAATTTCTTCTGCACCTCGTCCAGCTGGTTCGGGGTAAGCCACGGGTTCAGCCGCAAAAGCGCCTGCCGAAAACACCGGGTCAGCAGCACTTCCCCATAGCTGGTGCGGCCTAACGTCCCGACTGACCCCAGCTTTTCGGAGTTGTAAGCCAGTACCACCTCCCAGCCCAGAACATTTTGCAGCAGGTTGCCTGCACTGTTCTGAACAAGGACATTTTCGGAGTATTCGCGGCTCATAGGATCACCTCATTCACATATTGTTGCTTTTGAATAAATATTTTTTATTGATATATCTGCCGATTCCATCAATTCCCGGATAAATATACTTTTCATTTATCCCGCACAGAGCAAGTTGTCTTAATATTTTTTCCTTATCCTCATGCTTTATTTGAATTGTTCCTATTACTCCACATGCGCTATTTTGAACATTTTCATCCACAATATAATCATCTGGCACCATAAACTGTTCTAGTGGTCTTCTATCTGCTCCCCACAACATAAATACACTTTGTTGCATATTCATTCGTTCTTCCCGATAATGCGGTTTGTATATCCACGGCCATTGTATATACTGGCCCAGTCCTGTGTGTTGAGCAAAATCCTGACTAATAATTTCATCGGTAATTATCTTGTTCACATAATTGCTTGATTCCGTTGCCTGTACTGCACGATACATACCGAAGAACTTTCTATTATATTCAGGTTCATTTATTAAACAAACTGTCGCATTTGCAGTGCTTGCATCTGAACAAGCAAAATAAAGTGCAACCAGCGGATTTTCTGTAAAGTCCAACAATCTTGTCGGAACTCCAAAGTGCTGTGCAATCTCAAGCCAAGCACCAATATCGTTTTCAGAAACTTTTGGCTCATACCGACATGTCTCTGAAATAAAATCTTGTAAAATATTATGTTCAAATAACGAGTAAGCTTCTATTCCTTCCGGTCCATTCTTTGACCGAAAAATTCCCGGAAGAATCGTATATCGATAGTCCCCATGTCCTCTATATATAAAATGCGGCTTATATGTAAAGTTCGGAATCCAACCAACTGATACGTTATTGGGAGTTCTGAATGTATATAGTTTTTCCAATTTCTCAAGTAAGCTGATATATTCTTGTATAGAATGGGCTTCCATCATACAAATCACCTTCTCGCTTATCACAAAACAATCTCTGCAAACTTTTTTCCAAACTCTGTTATCGTAAACGATGTTTCATCGTCTTTAATTGTATCATTATCGCCATCTGGAAAGTTCGGTGAATCCTGCTCATACATCAAGCCCAATGCTGTTAGCCTTAGTAAATTTCTGCATTGTGATTGTTTTCTTTTATGGTGCGGTTCCTTCAACAACATCACATCGCCCGGAATCAGTTGATTCAGCATCGATGCATATTCAGCAAACTCCTCCCAAGACAAGCCGCCATCCAACCGCTTCAGATAAAGTCTACCTAGCATCTGTGGTTTTTCGCTCTCAAGATAATTTGTTACCACTATTGTAACATACTCCAGTTCTTTTTCAAACTGTTTCGCATTTTCGTTTAACACTTTAATGTAGCGTTTTCTTCTTACTTCATCAGTACATTCGTTATCAATCGTTAGTAAGAATTGAGAAATCTGACGTACTTCATGGCACTCTTTTACTGTCCTTATAACATTTTTCCCAAGCATCAATGCTTTGATAATCGGAATTTCTTTAAGGAGACCATCATCCAATTGAGCGTCAATCCAGTTTTCTCCCAAATCAATCAACCAATCCGTCGCTTGGCTCAATACATTTGTAACGCTTGATACCATCATGTACTCGTTTGCCATAAATTTACACCTCCACTTCTCCGCTCATCAACTTGTGCAGCATTCGGTCTCTTGCTATTTTCAAGTTGTTGTTTATTTTTTGTTTGCAGATGATTAAATCAAAAGCATCTTTTGTCTTGCTTGAATATTCCTTTAAAAGCTTCTCACTCGGCATAACAAATGGCATTGCCTTAATTATTTTCGAATTGACTGCTTTTGAAATTGATGATGTGCTTCCAAGCTCATCATAATGAAAATTCTTCAAATAGAAGTAAGTGTATTCACGCTCACACTCTCGTCTGCCTTTAAAATGTGCTATTGCTTCATTTGTACAAATATCGGTTGGTGCAATTGCAACTCTTCCAACTGTTAATTTAAAACTAAGAAGAACCGTATTTTTAGGAATCACCTTCACATTGTATTGTTTTATTGAATCCTCTGTCAAATTTTCAGCCGTGTTAAGGACAAACATTCCCGAATTTCCCATGTCTGCAATTGACACCCATGGAATTCCATTTTCACCAGTCGTAAAGCATCGTTTTTCTGTTCTGGGTGGAGTTTTACCAATTGTTATTTCAAAAAATTTCTCTGCACAATTCTTTTTCCACCCCTCTGGCACACCATCCACAATTTTCGTGTTTTCATGCCCCGGAAAGCGCAGATCCACAAACCACTCTTTATAAAGCCGCTGGGCTGCTTCTTCCAGCAACTTGATTTGTTTCTGGTTGTTTTCAATCAGGTCATCGTAAGCGGAGAGAATATTTACTATTTCAGTTTGTATATTTATACTGGGCAAAGGGATATCTAGGTTATCCAACATTCTAACGGTTAAAAACTTCGTTGTCGAACCGCTTGACATCGTTTTTAGTAATCGTAATTGCTGATTCAGTGCATAACAAAAATACCTTATATTTAGCTTTTCTTCATCAGCACTCTCAATTATGTATGTTCTTTGATAAGCATTAAACTTGCCTTTATAGTACTTCGCTGTATAATTTCCACTTGCATTATTCCCCGCAAGCAAAACGGCTTCTGTATCATATGCCCATACATCAATCGATAATGTATTTGGGTCACAAGTAAAAAATGGATATCTTCCACCTATAACTGCAGCGTTAGAATCCAGTTTTCCCGTTCTGATGATAGCAATCTTCCCTAATTTTGCAATTTCCCACTTCATACCCCCATCTCCTCCAGATTCTTCGAGATGGTTTCCATCAGGCGGTTGGACTCTGCCTGCAATTCCAGCAGTTCCTTGTGGATTTCTTTCATCCGCTGGGCAAAATCCACGCCGTCATCCTCCACGGGTGCAACGCCCACATAGGCACCGGGCGTCAGGGATGCGCCTTTCTCGTTGAGGATGGTGTCGCGGCTGGCCACCTTGCACAGACCGGGGATATTCTGATAAACACCCTCGCCAAACTTTTCGATGAGCCAGACGGCCTCCTTGGCAACGGTCATTTTCTCGTTGAGGGCTTCCAGTGCCTTGTCGAACTTTTCCTGCGTAGCTTTGCGCTCTTTGCGGGGTGCTGCCTCCACAGCGGCTTTGGCTTCTTCCCGCTTGGCCTGCACGTTTTGTTCCAGTGCGGCCTGAATCTCTGCAAAGGGGCGGTCGTCTGCCAGCTCTGCGTGATACTCCGCCAAAAGCCCCTTGTACTTGTCCACCTCGCCACGATAGAGCCAGACAATGGCGTTGAGGTTCTTCAGCTGCCAGCCGCTCCACTCGTTTTGGGTGCGGTCCACCACGGTATAATAGTTGCGGGCGTCGATGAACAATACGGTGTCCAGCAGATGCTCCGGCTTGCCCTTATCCAAAAACCACAGCGAACAGGGCAAGCTTTTGGTGTAGAAGAAATTGTTGCCCACGCTCATCATCACGTCCACATGACCGGTCTGGATGAGCTTTTCACGGATGTCCTTGTCTTTGCCCTGACTGTCGGTAGCAGAGGACGCCATCACAAAACCCGCACGGCCATGCTCGTTCAGGTAGGAGTAGAAATAGGACACCCACAGATAATTTGCGTTGCCGATCTCCTTGGCCTTGTTCACGCCGGGCAGGCCAAAGGGCAGCCGTTCAGGTTGTGGGCGTCATGATAAAAGGTATTGGCTTCATCGCCGGACTTGATCACGCCGGTCAGGCCATGCACGGCCATGTTCATCAGGCAGAGTTTGGCGTTGTACTCCACCTTTTCCTGTCCGTAGAAAGTCATGGTGTTGTTGGCGATCATGCCCGCATGGTTTACAAAGTCGCCGGTCTGCACAAACATACCGCCGCTGCCGCAAGCCGGGTCCAGCAGAACACCGTGGGCAGGCTCCAGCACATTGACGATCATCTTCACCAGCGATTTCGGCGTAAAGAACACGCCGTCATCCTGTGCCACGTTCTTGGCAAACTTATTCAAAAAGTATTCGTAGATACGGCCGATCACATCGCCGCCCACATCGTCCAACGCATCATTGTTGAAGATGCGCAGCAGTTCCCCCAGCAGTTCATCCGAGAAGATGGTGTAGTCCTTCGGCAGAACGCCCTGCAGCTGCTCGCTCTGCTGCTCCACCAGTTCCATGGCGTTGTTCACCACTTCGCCCAGACTGTTCAGAGGATTGCCCTCAATGCCGGTCAGCCCCTGCTCCGGGATGTTGGCGGGCAAATTGACTAAGTAATTGTACTGCGCCTCCTTGGGCAGAAACAGTGCACTCTTTTCTGCAAAGTCGCTTTGCTCCACCGGCAGCACCCGACCGCCGCGCACGGGACGGTCTTTCAGGATCTCCCGCTCCACCAGTTTGAAGCGGCTGTACGCATACCGCAGAAAAATCAGTCCCAACACCGGCATACAGTATTGGTTCGAGGTGAGTTTAGAGCCTGCACGCAGCAAATCTGCCGACTCCCACAGGTCAGCTTCCAGTTTTTTGACGTTCACGTTGTTGGCCACGAGGGGATTCCTCCTGTTGTTTGGATTTTCATTTTCTATTGTATCACATTTTTCTGCAATGTTCATCTCAATTCATCGCTATTTTCTTTTTTGACTGGAAAAAGTTGTTTACCAATGGCTGACAATGTGTTAGAGCCATAAACTTTCTCATTTGGAGACGCCAAGCCTGCATCCACCGGATGCAGTTCAAGGGTTTGGGTGTTCCCAACCAGTATTTTGCAGAGCAAAACGAGCAGATGTATATACGTCTGCATTGCTTGCGGGTGCTATGAAGCCTCTCAACGTGCTTCCCAAATTTGAAAATCATTTTGCAAATCAGACCGTCCGTTTTCAAGTTCAACTTGAAACGGACGGTTATTTTCTGCAAGAAAAATTTTTCGCATTTGCAACCGCCACAAGCAGGGCGAGTTGGTACCAACTCGCAATTTTTTGAATCTGTTTTTTACAAATCCGACTTCAAAAACACTTGTTGGGCTTCGCCCAAACCCAATATTCAGCACAAAATTGTGCTGGCTGTGCGTCCTCGCTGAGACTGAATAAGCAAATTTTCTTGGAGAAAAAATTATTTCAGAAAAATAGACATTGATTCATTCAATATTGCATCAAACCGAAGCTATACTTCCGGTTTTGAAGGCAAAAAGCGGAAGCATCCCTTCCAGTTTTTCCTTGGGATTCTCCTAAAATCCACTGAAAACCGGAAGCACTACTTCCGCTTTTTTACACCCCAAAACCGGAGGTACGACCTCCTAAAAAATCTACTATAAATGTGTTATTCTATTTTCAGAGCCTTCATCGAACCTTGAAAACCGCATGACCGTCTGCATGGAATACCCGGCGAAGAGCCCCTATGAGGACGAGCCGGAAAACACCGCTGGAAAGGGGCAGGAACACCATACAGAGAGAACGGCGTAAGAACAATGATATTCTATTTCATTTCAGAAAGGATGGTTTGCCTATGACAAAACTGAGCCAGCTTAAAATCGATCCGGAGTTCCAGAATCAAATCAACCATCCGTCGTTTGAAGAAACCCACCAATTGGAAATGAACATCCTCAAAGAAGAATGTGTACTGAATCCGATTATCACGTGGAACGGTTATAAAGCCAAGCGGGATTCCAGTATCACGGATTCGTATTCTTCGCCTTCAAAGGGCAATGAGTTTATAACGACCTTCAAGCAAGACATTCAGGGGCATAAGAAAGGACTCAACAAGGAAGAAAAGCAGAATCTCAAGGATGCCGTCAAGAGCATCTATTCCCCTCGCCGTTTGGCAGATGGCGAAGCCATGATGTGCGAGATTCAGGGAGCGCAGGAGGATTTTGTCCGGCGGTGGGAAATGTGCTTTCGTGAATACCCGGATATTCTTACCGAACCGAAGAACAATGAGAAACTGCTGATTTTTATCGACCGTGCCAGTCGGTATCTTCAGACGGTAAAAGGTCATCTGAACAATGATGGAAACCAAAACTCTCAAACGGTTTAGCACTAATTCGGATGTGAAAATGGAGGTGAATTCCATTTCGGATTACTTGAAACCCAATATGCCACTGCCGCAATATCTGCCCTATGCCCGCTTTCTGCTGGATACAGACCTGAGCCACACGGCAAAGCTTCTCTACACCCTGCTGGACCGGGCTACAAGGAAATGGAGTTGCCTATTGAATAATTTTCATCGTACAAAAAACAATCCCAACCCTTCGCAATGCTCTACGCCCACACTTGATGAATGGAGCGCATTCGCAACCTTTCTAGCCGATGTGATTGAGAAGTACGCATCGGTCTTGGGAATAGACAACGCTGTATCCTCAACCAACAACGAAAATCAACAAGATACGGTTGATGCCGCTCTTGCATCATGATATAATTTTCTTGCAATATTTGTCCCAATACAGTGGTAAGGTTCCTCTTCCACTGTACCACATACACGGAATGAGGTGCTTAAAATGAATCGTCCAGATGCCTATCCTAAAAATTCCATCCTCATTTACACCACAGAAGATGGCCTGACCAAAATTGACACCACCTTTGACGGTGACACCGTCTGGCTTTCCATTGACCAGATGGCTGAGTTGTTCCAACGTGACAAATCCACAATTTCCCGTCACATCAAAAACATTTTTGCAGAGGGTGAGCTTGAACGAGATTCAGTTGTTGTAAAATTTGCAACAACTGCCGCAGACGGAAAGACCTATCAGGTCGAATTCTACAATCTTGACGTCATTATTTCTGTTGGTTATCGTGTCAAATCCAAACGAGGCACACAGTTCCGTATCTGGGCAACTGGCATTTTGAAAGAATATATGCGCAAGGGATTTGCGCTGGATGACGAACGCCTGAAAAATCTGGGCGGCGGTGGATATTTCAAAGAGCTGTTAGAACGCATCCGTGACATCCGTGCTTCCGAAAAAGTGTTTTATCGTCAGGTTCTGGAAATCTATGCAACCAGCATTGACTACGACCCAAAAGCAGAAATCTCCGTCCAGTTCTTCAAAAAAGTCCAGAATAAAATTCATTATGCCATCCACGGTCAGACTGCCGCCGAGGTCATTTACAATCGTGCAGATGCCGAAAAGGAATTTATGGGTCTGACCACTTTTGCAGGAAACCAGCCCACTTTACGAGAAGCTACTATTGCCAAAAACTATCTGAACGAAAAAGAGCTTCGTGCTATGGGGCAGTTGGTTTCCGGTTATCTGGATTTTGCTGAGCGTCAGGCAGAACGCGAACAGCCCATGACAATGCAGGATTGGGTAAACCACCTTGACCGTATTCTGACTATGAGCGGCGAGCAGCTTCTTGTTGGCAATGGCAGTGTGACCCACCAGCAGGCAGTGGACAAAGCTACTACTGAATATCGGAAATACAAGGCTAAAACCCTCAGCGATGTGGAGCAGGATTATCTGAATTGCATTAAGTTTTTGGAGCAGAAAGCAGGCAAGGAATAACCGTTTTATGATGTTTTCTTATGTTACAGGAAAAGACAAAGGTTTACATTTACACCCGTGTTTCAACTGCGATGCAGATCGATGGCTATTCACTGGATGCGCAGAAAGCCCGCATGAAAGCCTATGCAGACTTCAATGACTACCAGATCGTCGGCGAATATGAGAATGCCGGCAAATCGGGAAAATCTATTGAAGGCCGTGCTTCCTTTTGCAAGATGATGGAGGACATCAAATCCGGCAAGGATGGTGTTGCCTATGTGCTGGTGTTCAAGCTCTCCCGTTTTGGCCGCAACGCTGCCGATGTACTGTCTACCTTGCAGGTAATGCAGGATTTTGGTGTGAACCTGATTTGCGTGGAGGACGGAATTGATTCTTCTAAAGACGCTGGCAAGCTGATGATTTCCGTTTTGTCTGCTGTCGCAGAGATTGAACGTGAGAACATCCGTGTCCAAACCATGGAAGGCCGCATCCAGAAGGCGCGAGAAGGTCGCTGGAACGGCGGTTTTGCGCCTTATGGCTATCGTCTGGTTGACGGTGTGCTGCAAATCAATGAGGATGAAGCCCCTGCCATTCGCACGATTTTTGAGCAATATGTAAACACGGACACAGGTGCAAATGGTCTTTCCAAATATCTGGAGACCTACGGCTTTCAGAAACTTGCTCGTCAAAATGGCACCTCTCCCCTTTTCAGCGCAACATTGATTCGTGCCATCCTGAAGAACCCCGTCTACTGCGGAAAAATCGCCTTTGGTCGCCGCAAACTCGAAAAGATTCACGGCACCCGGAACGAATATCATCAGGTTCCACAGGAGAATTATTTGCTGGTGGACGGCCTGCACGAGGGCATCGTATCGGAAGAATTGTGGAACGCCGCACAGGTCAAGCTGTTGGCGCAGTCCAAACGGTACGAACCAGTCAACCGCAGCAAGACGGAACAGGCGCATTTATTATCCGCCCTTGTCATGTGCCCCGTTTGCGGTGCTGGAATGTACAGCAACAAATGCACCAAACGAAAGAAAGATGGCACACCCTATAAATCTTTCTCTTATTACAGTTGCAAGCACCGCAAGATGCAACGTGGGCAAAAATGCGATTTCAACAAGCAAATTCAGGAAGAAGTTCTGGACAACGCCGTGGTGGAGGTTAGGATGCCTTCCGAAAAGAACTCCTCCGGTGTGACATTGTAAATGCTGACAAAACGGACTGCCCTGTCTTGAAAAAGGATGGCCGTGAGTCAAAGCAAATGTCAAAGATGTGGGTGTTCTTCTCACCAGAAAAGAACATTGCGCTGTATCAGTACAGACCCCGCCGTAAAGGGCAGATTGCCAAAGAGATGCTTGAGGGTTTCTCCGGTTACTTGCAGACCGACGGCTATTCGGGTTACAATGCAGTTGAGGATGTCACCCATGTTGGCTGCCGGGCACATGTGCGGCGAAAATGGATAGATTGCTTTGTGGACAAAAAGCCAGTAGACGGGAGCAAATCTCAGAAAGCCTTTGAGTATGTCGAGAAGATGTTTGCCCTCAACTTGCAATGAAAGAATTATCCACGAAAGAACGCAAATTACACCGCCAGTCTGTACTGAAACCTGTCATGGATGAGTATTGGATTTTCTTAAACAGCTTTGAACCAGATAAAGATTCCAACCTTGGAAAAGCGAGAATTCACTCTCTAAACCAACGGAAAGCATTCTCCTGGATGGACGACTGACCCTTACAAGCAGCATTGCAGAACGCACTGTAAAATCCTTTGTCATGTCTCGGAAGAACTTTTTATTCTGCGACACTGCCAAAGGTGCTGATGCTAGTGCATTATGTTTCAGTATGATTGAAACCGCCAAACGCAATGGACTTGATTCATTTGGCTATCTGCTGTTACTCTTACAGGAACTCCCGAAACTGGGTAAGCCACCGGCAGAAGAACAGCTTGAACGTATCTTCCCGTGGTCGAACACAATTCCTGTATATCGCCATCTTACTTGATTCTTTGTTGGGCATCTCGGTTTCGAGATACTCGATTTTTTAGGCCAGACGGGGCCTTATTGACCGTTTACCAAAAAAGTAGAATTTTTCTGAACTGAAAATTAAAAAAGCTGAGCACCTGCTTTTTCAAAGATGCTCAGCTTTGCTGTACCTTTTTCTTGAATTTTTAGACTCAGTTTTCACCTTGAGGGCTGTTTCTAAACGTTTACTCCGTAGTTTTCAGTTTTTTCGGCGCTTTTATTTTGCAACAGTCTCTTTTCCTATGCTGTCTAATATAGGCACTCGTCGTACTGCTTTTGCAGATAGAGACGGCAGGCCTCAGCGTTCTCGGGCGTGGTGTTTTCCAATGTTGCGAACACATAGGGCTTTTCCTGCTTTGCAAAGCGAAGGATGGTGGTATAATTCTCCATCTCGCCCTGACCTGCGCCGCAAGCTTTCAGCTGACCATCGGCATTCTGCCGGACGAAGTCCTTGAAGTGTATCATCGCCACATCCTTGCCCAGCAGCTCGATGGCCTCTGCGAAGACCTCCTCGCGGCGGTCCACATTCTCCATACTGAGCATGTTGACCGGGTCGAACAAGATCTGCAGGTTGTGGCTGCCGATCTCGTCCAGCACGGTGCGGGCACGCTTGGCGTCGTAGACGATGTGGCGCGCCACCGGCTCGATGGCGAGGGTCACGCCGTACTGCTCTGCGCAGCGCACAATGGGCTTGAGGGTCTTGATAAAGGCCGCCAGCGCGGCATCGGTGCGGCACTCCGGGCAGTATTTATACTCGACGTTCGGGCAGCCCGTCTCCGTGCCCACCATACCGCAGCCCAGCAGGCTGGCAAAGCGGATGTGGGCATAGTACTTCTCGCGGATAGTATCCAGCACCGTCTCGTCAGGGTAAGCCAAGTTGAGATAGTTGCCCAGCACGGCAATATCGATGCCATTCTGCTCAAACAGGTGACGCAGATAAAGCGCATAGCCGGGCGTCAGGGCAGACGGCGTGCAGGGCACGTCCTTCACGGTCTTGCTCAGCGCAAGATGGGCGCAGGTAAAGCCCCTTTTCCGCACAAGAGGCAGCAGCTGCTCCATCGGCAGTTTTTCGGCATCGTGCAGACGCAGACCAAATTGTATCATATCTGTTCTCCTTTAAGTCTGTTTTACCAGAACACTCTGTCGGCATTCTCGTATAGGATCAGCCGCTTCTGTTCGTCGGCCAGTGCCGCATCCTCCGCGATGGTATCCACCATGTCCCGATACCGGAAGCGGCACAGGTTGGATGGCGTATCCGTGCCAAACAGCAGCCGGTCTGCTCCCACCGTCTTGATGGCACTGTGGATGAACTGCCGTGTCACCGGGAAGGGCGGTTCATCAGGCCGGACATTGTGGGAAAGAGATGCCAGATCGAACCAGACATTGGGCAAATGCAGCATTTCCAGCCCCTGCTGCATGGCGTGCAGCTCGGTCTGCTTCGGGGCCAACAGATGGCAGACCACAAACTGCATCTGCGGGTGATGCAGGATCAGGTTCCGCAGGGCGGAAATCTGGCTGCTGGGGCTGCCCAGCTTGCCGATGTCGATAACGAACACAAGCCCATGCTCCTCGGCAAAGGCGGCTTCCCGCTCCATCATTTCGCCATCCAGTGCAAAGACCGGACGATTTGCCATCAGACCGGAGCCAGTGCTCACCTCAAATTTCACTACCCGGATGCCCTGCTGTTCAAACAGGTGCCGTACAATGGCATCCCGGTTCCAGCAGTAGGGGTCGTAAGCTACCGCCGCCAGAAAACGCTCCGGGTATTTCTGCTGCGCTTCGTAGCTGTACTGGTTCTGGAACCCCAGATACCCACCCTGCAAAAGCACGGCACGCTCCACTTCGTGGGCATCCATAACCTCCAGAATCCGTTCCGGGGTCACCTGCTCGGTGTTCCACCCTTTCGGGATGAGCTGACAGATGGAGCCGTCCGTATACATTCCCTGTCCGCCGCCGATGGAGCGCATCTCGCCGCCCGCACCGGTGCCAGCGATGCACTGCACCAGATGGACATGGGCATCAATCACCTTCATGTTCTTCTCCCCCGATCAGTGCCACAGCCACATCATTGACATTGGTGCCGGTGGCCCCTGTGATGATAAGTCCCCCCACGGCCTGCAAGGCGTGGTAGGCATCGTTGTTTTGCAGGGTGTCGAACACGTTCCAGCCCTTTGCCGTCAGTGCAGCGGCGGTGTCGCCGTCCACATAGCCACCAGCGGCATCGGTGGGGCCGTCGGTGCCATCGCTGCCCACGGAGAACACTGCGGCGTTCTGTCCCGCCAGCGCCGGAGCTGCGGCCAGTGCAAGCTCCTGATTGCGGCCTCCCAGACCCTTGCCGGTCAGGTGCACCACGGTTTCCCCGCCTGCGATAAAGGCCAGCTTTTTGCCCTGCTCCGCATGGGTGCGGGCGATAGACCCCAGAAAACTGCCTGCCTCCTTTGCTTCGCAACAGAGCTGGTCGGTGAGGAGGATGGGCTCATATCCCAGCTCCCGGCAGGCTTTAGCGGCAGCGGTGCACAGCTCTCGGACGCTGCCGGTGATCTGCGTGGTGACGTTGTCCAGAGCTTTCGGCGTTTCCTGTGCCAGCAACGACTTCGCCTGTTCTGACAGGTTCAGGTGGTATTTCTCCGCAATGGCAAGCGCTTGTGCACAGGTGGAGGAATCCGGCACCGCCGGGCCACTGGCGATCATATCCAGCGGATCTCCCAGAATATCGCTGAGCACGATGCTGAACACCTTTGCCGGAGCACAGGCCTGTGCGAACCGCCCGCCCTTGACTGCGGACAGCCGCTTGCGGATGGTGTTCATCTCCACAATATCCGCCCCACTGGCAAGGAGCTGGTTGGTAATATTCTGCAATTCCTCACCGGGGACAAGCGGCTGTTCAAACAGGGCGCTGCCGCCGCCGGAAAGTAGAAACAGCACCGTGTCCTCTGCGGTCAGTCCCTGTACCAGCGCCAAGGCTTTTTCGGTGGCTGAAAAGCTGTTGGCATCCGGCACAGGGTGACCAGCCTCATAACAATCTACGCCGGGGATTTCGCCCTTCACATGGTCGTATTTGGTCACCACCACGCCGCCGTCCATGCGCCCCAGTGCCTGCACGGCGGCGTGCGCCATCTGCCACGCGGCCTTGCCCGCCGCCACCAGCAGCACCCTGCCGCCTCCGGGCTGAAAGGCGTTCAATGCCCGGCGCACCGCTTTGTCCGGCAGCACTGTCTGAATGCTGGCACGGATGATCTCATCCGCATCCTGCCGCAATGTGGTATTCATGAAACAGACCTCCTTACAGGGTATCGGTTACAGCAGCCCGGCCTCGGTCATAGTGGCCACAAATCCCTGCTTTGCAGCACCCTCCGGGGTAGGCAGAGTGGGCAGATACGGTACGCCCACCTTCCGGCCCCGCAGATTTGCCATATCCTTGGCCGCCACCGGGAAACTGGCGGCATCCATGGAAAGACGCACCGGGTTCAGCTTGAACTGTGCTTCCAGACTGCCCGCCATATCTCCGGCTGCAAATTTATTGTACACATCGGTGATGAGCTCGGGCATAAAGTTGGCTGCGGTGCACACACCGCCCACAGCGCCATGGCAGAGGCTGGCGTACAACAGGGTATCCTTGCCGCCAAAAACCTTAAAGCCCATATCCCGGGTGCGGCGGATGAACTCTGCCGTCTGGGTAATATCGCCGCTGGTGTCCTTCATGCCCACGATATTGGGCACATTATGGGCCAGTTCCTCCACCAGCTTTGCGCTCATGGTGTAGCCCACCCGTCCGGGATTATTATACAGCAGCACCGGCGTTTCGGGAATACTTTCGGCAATGGTTTTGAAGTGGTTGTACAGTTCTTCATAGGTTGGCTTCAGGAACATGGGCTGCAGCACGCTGACGGCTGCAGCACCGTTGGCGGCTGCCATCTTTGCCAGACGGCAGCACTTTTTGGTGCTGATGGCACCGATGCCAAAGTACACCGGCACCCGGCCTGCGGCCTCGTCCACCATGATCTTCAGGCCACGCTCCATCTCGGCTTCTTCCACCATGTAGAACTCGCCGTTGGAGCCGAAGGCGAGGATACCGGACACACCACCCTCGATGACGTAGTCCACCTGCGCCCGCATCCCGGCCTCGTCGATGTTTTCTTCGCCGTCAATGACGGTAAGGATGGGCGCTACAACGCCCTTCATGAACTCTGTATTCATGTTTTTTCCTCCTCAACGGCCGATCTGAATGCCGGTCAGGTACTCGTAATACTGGGCAATGGCGCTGTGGTCCTTCTGGCCGCCCTCGTGGTTGTGGAGCCACTGCATGATCTCCTGTACCTCGGCGGTCATGGGCACCGGCGCACCCACGGCGTGGGCGCAGTCCAGCACGTTGTTCAGATCCTTGATGTGCAAATCGATCTTGAAGCCGGGCTTGTCGTTGCCTGCGATCATCATGGGAGCCTTGGCGTTCATGACGGTAGAGCCTGCCAAACCGCCCTTGATGGCCTGAAAGACCAGCTCCGGGTCCACCCCGGCCTTCTGTGCCAGCGTCAGCGCCTCGGCCAGTGCCTGAATGTTGCAGGCCACAATGATCTGGTTGGCCAACTTGGTGGTGTTGCCAGCGCCGACCTCGCCGCAGCGGACGGTGGAAGCGCCCATCGCATCCAGAACAGGCTTATAGGTATCGAAGATCTCCTGCTTGCCGCCGACCATGAAGCTCAGCGTACCGTCAATAGCTTTGGGCTCACCGCCGGAAACGGGAGCGTCCAGCATCTCCACATCCTTCTTCTGCAGCTCCGCGTAGATTTCCTTGGAAGCGACCGGATTGATCGAAGAGCAGTCGATGAAGACTGCGCCCGGCTTCATGTGGGCGGCGACGCCATCCTTACCCAGCATGACCTCCTTCACCTGCGGGGAGTTGGGCAGCATGGTGATGACCACATCACACTGTGCGCCGATCTCCTGCTGGGTCGCGCCCTTTGCACCGGCCGCTTCCAGCTCCTGCACGGGGGCCTGACTGCGGTTATTCACCAGCAGGTCGGTGTAACCCGCCTTCAGCAGATTCTTTGCCATAGGCTTTCCCATAATACCCAGACCAATAAAACCGATTTTCATGATAGTACCCTCCATAATTTTCAATTCTGTTTTTTGTGTTGCTCCCTTCCATCAGGTGATGGGAGCGGGGTTAAAGATGCACATATCGTTGTGAAAGCCGTACTGATCGCTGTAGGGCTCCTTGATGCCGCTGGCAACGTCCAGAATGAGGTTGAAGATCTCGGTGCCCACATCGGCAATAGTGGCTTCGCCGGTGGCAATATGACCGGCAGAGATGTCGATGAGGTCGAACCACTGCTCCTTCATCTCGTTGCGGCTGCACACCTTGATGACCGGGGCCACATCCAAACCATAGGGTGTGCCGCGGCCGGTCATGAACACTTGCAGGCCGATGCCGGAGGCCACCTGCGAGGGACCGCAAACAATGTCAGAAGCAGGCGTTGCCGCAAAGATGAGGCCGTGTTTCGTGGGCTTTTCCGCCGGGGAAAGCACCTCCACAATGGGGCTGGTGCCGCTTTTGGCGATGGAGCCCATAGCCTTTTCCACGATGTTGGCAAGGCCGCCCTTTTTGTTGCCCGGCGTGGGGTTGGCATCCCGGTCTACGCCGCCTTCGGCAAGGTAATCATCATACCACTTCATCTCCGCTGCCAGTTTGTCCCGTACCGGTGCGCTCACGCAGCGAGCAGCTAGCATGGGCACGCCGTCCCGGACTTCCGTCACCTCGCTGAACAGCACGGTGGCACCGCCCTTGACCAGCATATCGGCTGCATATCCGGCGCTGGGGTTGGCGGTGATGCCGGAGAAGGCATCGCTGCCGCCGCACTGCATCCCGATGAGCAGCTCACTGAGGGGCAGTTTCTCCCTGTGGCGCAGGTTCAGCTTTTGCAGCTTCTTTTCCGCCATATCCAGAATGGCCTGCATCATGGCATCGTGACCCTTGCAATCCTGTAAGGTCAGGCAGTTTTCCGGGGTGATATCCTCCGGGGGCAGTACCCGGTCGTAGGTCAGTTTCTCGCAGCCCAGACCCACCACCATCACTTCCCCGCCAAAGTTCGGGTGACGGATGACATTGGTAATGGCGCGGATGGGGATGTACGCCAGCGGAGCGTTGATGGCCACGCCGCAGCCGTAGGGGTGGGTGATGGCCACCACGCCGTCTACATTGGGATACTTGGGCAGCAGTTCCTTTTTGATGCGCTCCACCGCCACCCGGACCACACCGGCAGCGCACTGCACCGTGGTCACGATGCCCAGCAGATTGCGGGTGCCGGCAGGCCCTACCTTGTTGTGGTAGCCCATCCATGTGGTGCGGGGCGGGGTAGGCAGCTGCTCCGGTGTCTTGAGGTTCGTACCCCAAGGCATATCGGTCAGAGCCGGGCTTTCTGGCAGATTAAGCATATGCTCGTTGATCCAGCTGCCTGCCGAAATATCGTTTTTGGCGTAGCCCAGCACCACTCCGTAGCGCAGAATCTCGCCGCCTGCCGGGATATCTCGCAGCGCGATCTTATGCGCCTGCGGGATCGGCTCCCGGGTCACCACGCCGCTTTCCAGTGTCGTTCCGGCGGGCAGGTCGTGAACGGCCACGACCACATTGTCTTCGTCTTTGATCTGAATACTCAAACGTTCTGCCATAATTCTTCACCTCATATACGGCGCAGCTGCTCGCTGACGGCCATCATGCAGGCAGCGGCACCATGCTGGTTGTCCACCATCTGCTTTTCACTCAGGTAATATGCGGGCGTCCCGGTGCGGTCGGTGCGGTTGTCCGGACCGGGGCCAAGGCCCGCGCTGGCGCAGATGCCGTGTAGCTCATAGCCGCTCTCGGTCTGCTTCAAATAGGTGTCCCGGATGCCATCCAGCACCTCGCTGCCCCTCTGCCCGTACTCCGGGGGCAGCATCCCAAGGCGGGCTCCCTTCATAAGGGCGTAGGCCGCCATCGCGCTGCCGGACGTCTCGGAGTAATTGCCCTCAAGGTCGGCGCGGTCTACTACCTGCAGGAACATCCTCGTATCCGCCGCCTGATACGGCATCAGGCGGTCGAGGGCGTTCTTGAGCAGACTGCACAGCTCACCCGCCCGCTGGGTATGCTCCCTTGCGAGCTCGTAGGTGTCGGCCAGCGCCATCAGGAACCAACCCTCGGCACGCAGCCAGACCGCCGGGCTCTGGCCCGTGACGGGGTCGGCCCACTCCATCCTGCGGGAGCAGTCGTTGGCGTGGCGGTAAAGGCCCAGCTTCTCATCCCACAGCAGGGTGTGGGCGGACTGGAACTGGTCGAGGATGTCGTCCCAGTGTTCTTCGCCATTCTCTTCCAGACAGGCGGCGTAGAAGGGCATTCCCATATAAAGGCCGTCCAGCCAGACCTGATCGGGATAAATATCCTTGTGCCAGAAATTCCCGGTCACAGCGCGGGGGTAATCGTCCAGAATGTGATACGCCCGCTGCACGCCCTCGGCCCAGCGCGGCTCTCCGGTGGTCTGCCGGAGCACCCGCATGGATTTGCCGAAGCTCACCTTGTCGATGTTGTGCTCGCCGACCACCCAGTTGGCCACGGTGCCGTCCTCCTTCATGAGCCAGCCGGCATTTTTCTTCACCGGCTCCAGCCAGCGTTCGTCGCCCGTGGCATGATACAAGTCGTTTGCACCTATTATACACAGGTCGTCCTTATAATTCCAAGGCTTTTCTTCCAAGAAACGAGGAAATACGTTTTCCAGATACTGTTCAAAATATTCCAGCCACATCCGTATCATCTCCTTTACAGTCCGGCAAAATCAGCTACACGGTTCAGGATCTCCACAGCCTCAGCCCGGCTGACCAGCTTGTCCGGGCCAAAGCAGCCGTTCTCGTCCAGCTCCATAAAGCCGAAGTAGAGCGCTCTTGCCGCATTGGTGCCGTAGTTGTCGGCCACCCTTGCAGCATCGGCACACACCGGCATCGTGCTGGAGGCGTTGCGGTAATTCACGCCGCAGGCCTGCATGGCGACGGTCGCCATCTCCTGCCGGGTGATGGTGCCCTGCGGTACGAACCGGCCCTCCTTCAGGGCCAGAAATGCGTTGGCCGCTGCATAGCGGGCCGCAGGATCATCGGTGTCGGGCAGGACGGGCAGAGTCATCGACTGGTTCGCCAGCGGGAACAGCATCCATGCCAGCTCCTGCCGGGTGACGGGCTTCGCCGATCCATCCAGCTCCACCTTGTTCAGCATCCCGCGGCAGCACAGCCGGGCCGCCGGGGACTCAACCGACTGCTGCAGCACCTTGTAGCAGCAGCTGAGTGCACTCTCCCCTGCCGGATCAAGGGCCTCCACCTGCACAAGGCGTGCGTCCGAAGGCAGGGTGAGCGTTTCGCCCTCGCCGCAGCTCCTCCAAGCGACGCCGTCCGGGCTGCAGCGCCAGTGAAACCGGAGCGGCTCAGAAGCCCCACAGCACTCTGCCGCAGCGGCCACTGTGCCGCCCGCACAGGGCACCCCCAAAACGCGCACCCGGTCGGGGCGGGGGAAGCGCTTGCCGTTGATGGTCACATTCTCTACGACCGCGTCCTGCCAGTTCATGCTGCGCAGACACTGGTATACGCCGTCGATGGTGATGTTTCGCAGCACCAGTCCGGTGATGGGCACCTCCGGGAAGGCCTCAAGGAAGATGCCGTAGTCGCCGCCGTGGGCCGTAATGTTCTCAATGGTGATGTCTCGGAACACGGGCAGGCTGTCGCCGTTGCGGCCGTCCTCGTAGAGCATGGTGCCGTGGATGGCCGCCCCGTGGACATGCTCCATCACGCTGTCGCAGAGCATGATGTGCTCCACCGCACCGCCCCGGCGGGCGTTTGTCTTGAGCCGCAGGGCATAGGTCAGATTGGGGCTGGAAAAGCGGTTGCCGCAGGCCAGCACATTATAAATGCCACCGCTCATCTCGCTGCCCAGCGCCACGCCGCCGTGGCCGTCTGCAAACTCGTTGTTTTCAATGAGGATATTCCTGCAGGGAGCGTTGGCCTCCCGGCCATCGCGGTCACGCCCCGATTTGAGGCTGACGCAGTCGTCGCCGGTGTCGAAGCGGCAGTTCCGGATCCAGACACCGTCGCAGCTTTCAGGGTCGCAGCCGTCGTTGTTGGGACCGTGGCTCGACAGGGTCACACCGTCCACCATCACGCTCCTGCAAAGGATGGGGTTGAGCTGCCACATGGGGCTGTTCTGGAAGGTGACGCCCTGCAGCAGCACCCGCTGGCAGCGGATGGGCTGGAAGAAGTTCGGGCGCAGACAGTGTCCCTCGCCGAAGATGCGCTCTTCAACGGGCACGCCATTCAGGTTCATATCCCGCAAGGCCTTGCGGGCCGGCTGCTGCAAATCAGGCTTGTTCTCCGACCAAGAGCGCTCCACCTGATGATGCCAGCTCCACCAGTGCTCTGCATCGGCCCCGCCGTCCAACACACCGTCACCGGTGACGGCGATGTCGTGAGCGTCGCATGCGTAGAGCAGGGCGCTGTAGTTGTAGCAGGGGCTCGCCTCCCAGTGGCAGAACACCAGCGGGTAGTTCTTCGCCAGCTCGTCGGTCACAAAGCGCACCACCGTTCCGGCCGAGGCCAGATGCAGCTCCACGCCACTTTTCAGGTGGAGCGCACCGGTGTGGTAGACGCCGGGCTGGAGGGTAAGCGTTCCGCCGCCGGCAGCGCTCAGCGCGTCGATGGCAGACTGTATCTCCTGCGTCTGCACCCCGCCGTTTGCGGAGAGGGTCATTTCATTTTTCCCGATGTGCGGCAGCTCGATGGCCGACAGGATAGTATTCCGCAATTCAGTCTTGTTCATGGGGCAAACTCCGTTATGTCATAGAATGCGTAAAAAGGAATGCCAGATTCTCGGTCAGGTGCTCCTCGTGCCACTGATGGGTGCCGGGGCATATCTCGTAAAGGATGCTGTCCGGCGCACCCAGCAGGCGATAGGCGCTGTGGGCGATGGCCACCTGCTCTTCGACGTTCACGACGCCGCGGGGGCCGTTGAGCCGGTCGTCCCGGCAGGACTGCACCCAGAGCGGGCGTGGGGCGATGAGACTTGCGATGTCGCCCATGTCCAGATACTCCCACAGATGGGGCACATAGTTGCAGGAGCAGTTACTGTTCAGGGTGAGCAGGGCATCCCGGTAGCCGTAGAGGTAGCCGCTGACAGCGGCCATCTTCACCCGGTCGTCGAGAGCTGCCAGCCAGAGCGTCTGCATCCCGCCGCCCGAGAAGCCCAGTGCGCCGAGGCGCTGGGTGTCGAAGCGGGCGTCCGCTTCCAGCCAGTCGATGAGGCGGGCGAGATCCCAAGTGAGCATCCCGATGACCGAGATGCCCAGCGGCTCGCCCATGTGGGCCAGCCGGTAGCAGTCACCTTTCAATCCCTCGGACAGCCGAGTAGTGTCGGCGGGGTCTTCCCGCCGCTCGCCAAAGCCCCGGCAGTCGGGGCAGGCGGCCACATAGCCCAGCTTCGCCAGCTGCAGGCCGTAGTCGTAATGGTAGTGGTCTATCTTCTCATCGATGGGTGGGTAGCCCCGCAAACCGGCCACCGAATACTTTCCGGCTCCGTTGTGACCTGGCGGGCAGAGGAAGACCGACGTGGTCTTATCTGCGCTTTCCGGCACCAGAAGGAACAGGGTCATCCATACTTCCGGCTCCACTTGGATGCGCCAGTGTTCCCGGGTGATTCCTCCCTCCACCGCTGTGGTAGAAAGGAGCTGGGGCTGTGCCGGGCTGCTTTCCATTTTTTCCGTGCCCAGCAGCTCGTGCAGCAGCGTCCGTGTCTCGGTGCGCCAGCGCTCGAACTCTCCGACGCTTTTACCCATAAATGCCCGCTTGCGGGCGAAGCGATCAAACTTACGTAGCATGGCGGGCAGAGTGGGATAGATTTTTTTCAGATAAGGCAGTTGCTCCGGCTCAGTCATCGTTGATGTCCTCGCCGATGTTCTGGGCAGCAGCAGGAGCCTTTGCAGACTTCTTTGCCTTCAGGTGGTCAGAGACATAGGGCCACACCACGCACAGCACGGCGATGATGAGCAGGATGAAGGAGACCGGGCGGGTAAAGAAGGGTGCGTAGCTGCCGTGGGCGTAGCTGATGCCCTGACGGAAGTAGCGCTCAAGCTTGCTGGACAGGATGAAGGCCAGAACTAGCGGGCTGGTAGGCAGACCGGCCACACTCATGAACAGAGCCAGCAGGCAGAGAGCCAGCATGACATAGATGTTGAACATGGTGTTGGAGATGCCGTAGCCGCCGATGAAGCTGATGACCAAAATAACAGTATACAGATAATGATAGGGGATCTTCAAGATATACGGAAACCAGCGCTTGGTGATGATCTGGATGAGGTAGGTGACGATGGCGGAGACCATGACGCAGGCGAAGATGAGCATGGCCAGATCGGGCTGCTCAGTCATAAACAGAGGGCCAGCCTGCAGGCCGTGGATGGTCAGGCCTGCGATGAGCATTGCGGTGATGCCGTCACCGGGGATGCCCAGAGCCATCATGGGGATGAGGGCACCGCCCAGAGAAGCGTTGTTTGCGGTTTCAGAAGCCCACACACCGGCGGGGTTGCCCTTACCGAAGGTCTCAGGCTCCTTGCTGATGCCCTTGGCATAGCCGTAGGCCACCATGTTGGAGATGCCGGAGCCCATGCCGGGCAAAAAGCCGATCCACAGACCGGAAGCGAATGCAAAGATAATGGTCTTGATGTTTTCGATGATATCCTTGAAGCCGATGCCAAGACCCTTCATGTTCTTGACGTCCACATCGGGCATCTTTGCCTCGCCCTTGGCGTTGTCACGGATGATCTGGCACATGGCGAACATACCCAGCATCTGTGCAACGGTGCTGATGCCGGAGGTGAGGTACACATTGCCAAAGGTGAAGCGGGTAGCGCCGTTGATGGGGTCCATGCCGATGCAGCCCATGAGCAGACCGATGCCGGCGGACATGATGCCCTTGAAGATGTTGCCCTTGGACAGGGAGGCAATAAGGGTAATGGCGCAGAAGCACAGGGAGAAGTATTCCCAGGGGCCCAGATGCAGAGCCGCCTCTGCGATCACCGGGGACAGCACGGTGGCGATCGCCACAGAGCACACAGTGCCGATGAAGGAAGCGGTCATGCCGATGCCCAGCGCCTTGCTTGCCTGTCCCTTTTGGGTCATGGGATAACCGTCAAAGCAGGTGGCAATGGCAGAGGAAGAACCGGGGATGCCGATGAGCACCGCCGAGATAAAGGCACCGGACACGCCGCCGATCCAGATGGCAAGCAGCATGACAAAGGAAGTCTCGGTGGAAAGACCAAAGGTGATGGGTAGCAGCAGAGCGATGCCCAGAGTAGCGGACAAACCGGGGATTGCACCAAAGACGATGCCCAGCGCGACCATGGCAAAGATCAGCAGCAGGTTCAGCGGCTTCATGCAGACCAGTAAAGCAGAAAGATATGCAGCCATTTATTTTCCCTCCTTAGCCGCCGAACAGAACGCCGGCAGGCAGCTTGATCTGGAATGCGAACACAAACATGGCGTACAGCGCCGCCGTTACCACCACCGAGATGATGGCGGTGGACACCGGCTTGACCTCGCTGTTGCCCTTCAGGTCATAGATGAACGCTGCAGTGGCAAAGGGGGTGGTGATCACAAATCCCAGATAGGTCATGGCGATAGCGTAGACCACCAGCATCAGGAAGCTCTTAGTCACCTTGAGCACACCGCCCTTGGGAAAATAGGGCTTTTCGGCAATCTCGCGCTCCTTGTAGCCCTTGACGATGAGGGCAATGGAGCTGATGCCGATGAGGAACAGCGCCACAAAGGGCAGCAGACGGGGACCCGGCTCCAGCAGCTTTGCCGGCTGGCGTACCTGCAGGGTCATGAAGCAGAAAAAGGCACAGGTGAGCAGACCCACAATGCCTGTGACCATGTCACGTCTCATTTTCATATGTAAAACACCTCTTTTTTCTCAAAAATAGCCCGGAGGGAACAGCTCCGGGCTGTCTATTTAGGAGGATCTACACTTTTCAGAGAAAGACTTCTGTGCAGATAAAAAGTGCAGTCGATGGCAGACTTTTGGGTTAGCCCTGAACATACATATCGAGGTTCTTTGCGATGTTGACGAGTTCATCGTACTCTTTCTGATGCAGCTCCTCGGACTCCTCAAGGTCGTGCCAGCCGGGGATGTGGCCGATGCCTGCGATGCCATCATGGACAGTGGGGTCGTTGACAACCTCTTCCATGGCTGCGTTCATCTGCTTGACCACGGTCTCGTCCATGCCGGCAGGTCCCATCAGGTAGTGGTAGACCAGCATGTAGCAGTCCTTGAAACCCTGCTCCTGCAGAGTCTTGTAGTTTTCAGGCAGCTCAGCGGGGTACTGGTCGATGGTGATGCCGTCGCCCGCCACGGTGCCGATGACCTTCAGCTTGCCGGCCTTGGAATACTCCTGAGCGTTGCCCAGACCCACGACACCGATGTCGATGAAGCCACCGGCCAGATTGGTCAGACGGTCAGACTCGGAAGCACATTCAACCTTGTTCAGCTCGATGCCCAGAACACTGCACAGCTTGCCGAACAGGAAGGTGTTTGCACCTGCAGCCGGCATACCGGCGTTCAGCTCATTGGGATGAGACTTTGCGTAATCGACGAAGCCCTGAAAGTCATCGTAAGGTGCGTTTGCAGGAATAGCCAGTGTAGAGAAGCCGTTGTCCTGCAGGCAGGCGATCAGGGTGAAGTCGGTCATGGGGTTTACGGTAGCGTTGCCGGTGATGTACTGGATGTTCAGTGCAGAGGTAGCCAGCGTCAGGGTGGTGCCATCCGGCTTTGCGTTGGCGACGGTCTGGTGGCCGACGGTGTTTGAGTCGTAGTTGGTGACGGTGGTCTTCAGGCCGTAGATACGGTTCAGACCCTCGCTGTAGTAACGGATGGCCAAGTCAGAGCCGCCGCCTGCCTTGCCGGGAACCACCAGCGTGATGGTCTCATTCTTTGGGAAGCCGATGTCGTCGGTAGAAGCAGCGGCGGTGGAGCCTGCTACACTTGCAGCAGTGCTGGAAGCAGCGGTAGAGGTGGAGGCGGAAGAACCACCGCAGGCAGTCAGGGCGAGAGCGGCAGCAGCAACAGCAGAGCCCTTGAGCATTTCTCTTCTGGTCATCTTCATGATTGTACTCCTTCTTATTCTGGTTCGTGTCATGTTGAGAACTTTTCGTCGTTCCCTCTTTGTGCCCTTATTGTACACCCCCAGCCCGCCGCTTTCGATACACAATCTTTCTGATTTTTCATAACATTTTGTTCATACCGTCTTGTGCTTCACTCGCAAATGTTTTATAGTATAGGTAACAAAAACGTTTCGTTCTGTTCACAAATTCAACTTTATCTTTCCTGCAAATTTTCTTTGCTGCCTTCCCGACCGGCCTTTCTGCCCCGTTTTTGCCCATCCGGCCCCTTATCCAAGAGAGGTTTCTGCTATGAACACCCGTCAGTATTATTACATCTCGACCATTGCCAATTACGGCAACCTGAGCCATGCCGCGCAGGCACTGCACATCTCCCCTTCAGCATTGAGCAAGTTTCTCACCGAGTGTGAGCGCATCTTCGGGCCGACGCTCTTCCTGCGCTACAACCGCCGCCTCTACCCCACTGCCGCTGGGCACTACGTCATTGACTGCGCCCAGAAGATACTAGACGAGAAGAACCGTATGCTGCTGACCATGAAGGAAGTCTCGGGCGGTGCACAGGAGCGCATCCGTCTGGCGACAGCCCCCAACCGCGGTGCCATCATCTACAGCAAAATCTACAACCAGTTCTCCCGCCGCTTCCCGGGCATCTCTCTCAGCCTGACCGAGCTTTACGCCGCCGAGCAGCCGGGTGCTATCGTGCGCGGCTTCATCGACTTGGCGCTGGGCGCAGGCGCTAACAGCACCGAAGTCACTGACATCCCCATCGCCCACGAAGAGTTGCTCGTCTCCCTGCCCGTCTCCCACCCACTGGCCGGGCAGGAGCGCATCCGACTCAAAGACCTGCGCGACACGCCGTTTGTCTTGCAGGGTCGTCAGCACAGCATCCGCCTTCTGGCCGACCAGTTGTTTCTGGAAGCGGGCTTCGATCCAGTCGTCGCGTTTGAGTCCAGCGACGTCATCCTTCTGGACTCCATGATGCATCAGGCCGTAGGCGCGGGTCTTGTGAGCAAGGCCCATGTTTTCCCCTGCCCCGAGCTCTCTTACCGCCCCCTTGAGCCCCCGGTGTACCAAACCCTTCATCTGCGTTACCCGCTGGGTCACACCCTCACTGAGCCCGAGCGGTATCTGGCCGGGCTGCTGGCCTCGGAACGTCTGGCCGACCCCCGCTATCAAGCCACCGACGACCCGCTGGTGCAGAGCCTTTTGCAGAACGCCGCGTCTCCTGCCGCCGAGGACACCGGCCCGGCGCAAGAAAAAGCGGCCTCTGGCACACAGGACATGCAGGAGGTCAATCTCGACAGCAAGGTGATGGAATACCTCATCTCCATCGTGGAGGAACAGAGCCTCTCCAAGGCGGCGGACAAGCACTTCCTCGCTCAGTCGGCTCTTTCGCGCCACCTCCACAGCGTGGAAGCGATGGTGGCCACGCCCCTGTTCAGCCGCGAGCACAATCGGCTCCGCCCCACTAGCGCCGGAGCTGTCTTCGTCAACAGCGCCCGCAACATTCTGCGCATCGAGAAAGAGATGTTCGATCACACCCGCTCCTATCAAAAAGGCCACAGCGGAAGTTTGTACATCAGCTGTGACCATCTATTTGCGCAGGTACTGCGGGAACAGACCGTCCCCCAGTTCCGCGCTCTCCACCCCGACATCGAGCTCGTCATCACCGAAGAGAATCAGGAGGGCACGCTGGAAGCCTTGATTAACGCCTCCGCGGACATCGGCGTCTTCCTCTCCATCTCCCGCGAGCACCCGCTGCTCCACTGTGACATTATCTCGATGACCGAGATGGTCTATTGTTTTGCCTCCGATGCCTGCCCGTTGGACTGGACCCCGGGCAGCCCCCTACCGGAAAGATTTTTCCCCCGCCCCCAGCTGATGGCCCCCTCAGGCTCCACTCTCTACGCCGAGCAGACCATCCTGCTCGACCGGCTGGCTGGTGCCGGCGGCTTCACCACGCCCCGGGCCTGCGAGGCCCAGACCTCCGTTCTGCGCAAGCTGGCCAACCTCGGGGTGGCCGACTCCGTCCTGCCCCTCAACCTCATTGAGCGTCGCAATCATGACCACTGCGCCGCCTTCGAGCCCCCCTGTCCGCTCTACCTGCTTTTGAGCTACCATATGGGCCGCACCCTTCCCAGCGTGACGCAGGAACTCGTCCCCCTTATACACAAAGCTCTGTCGGATGTGCTTGCCATTCCGGCACGGGCACGGGGGTGAATAAACATCCATCTGGAAATAGATTTTTGCTCTTCCCATTACAAATTGACGCAGTGGTTATCACATTGAGAACCACTGCGTCAGCCAAGTGAATTTTAATTTGATTTTCGAATTGAAAATGAAAAAAGCTTCCCTTTTCTACCACAAAATGGGCATTTTCCAAATCGTGGGGCATGTAAGGCAGAGCCGAGAAGGTCATGCCGCTGTCACAGCCAAAACAGATGCATAGAATGCTACCGGTATAGTTCTGATCTGAATCCCATTGAAAAACTTTGGTCGAAGATAAAGGCTCTTTTATGCAAATTCAAAGCAGGGACACTGGATGCTCTTCCAAACGCGATTCAACACGTCCTTCAAAATGTATCGTCTTCTGACTGTTCAGGGTGGTTTCGTTCATGCGGATATTCGCTATAATTTTGAAAATTGCTATAAAAGCGTTTGTAGAAGAATGGCGGCTTCATATTCATCCCATGGAATACGGTTCATTGTCAAGCCTCTCACAAAATATATGCTCAGTCGCCATGATAATTGTACAGTTTGCACGCACTACCTATAATTTATCATTATAATGAGAGCATTGCAGGACTCCTGATGCAAGGGATTTCTTTAGTTCTCAAATATATTAGTCTACATTCTCTACAATTTCACTTGCAATTATGTCGGCACACCGATATGATATAGAGACTAAGGAGGTTTTTCATTTGATTCTGGACGATTTGATGCAAAAAAAAAAAAAAAAAACGGGCTTTCACGGTATCGTCTTGCAGTCACTGCCGGTATTCCTCATGCCACTCTCAACGACATTTGCAGCGGAAAGACTAAATTAGAGCGTTGCTCTGCTGAAACGGTCTATAAACTTGCAAAAACTCTGGGCGTTTCTATGGAACAACTCACGGAAAGCGGTATTCGTAAAACACAGCGCGAGCATTCGTATGAATATGGTCTTCCTGATTATTTGCAGCATGATCTTGACACCTATAAAGAGGGGCTAAAGACCCACTCTCCTCTCTTAGATTGCTACTGGGGTGAACTTTACGGAAGTATCAATATGGCCGAAATCAGCGATGGTCTAATCACGCCTGAACACGCCGATTATCTCCGTCAAAAGTTTTTATGGAGGAACAAAAGTGCATGAGTAGCCTTATTGATTTTACAAACTGCAAACGAGTCTATGGCAAAGCATATAACGGTGCTAATGGAAAGAAAATTGCAGTTATTTACGACGGGAATCGATATATGATCAAATTCCCACCTTCCGGTGAACACAAACCAACTGACCTTTCTTACACAAACAGTTGCATCAGTGAGTATATTGCCTGCCATATTTTCAATCTGTTGGGTATACAGGCTCAGAAAACTCTACTTGGAACATTTCAAGTTGGCGAAAAGACAAAAAAGGAATTTTATCGAGTCTATATAAAAGCCCGATATGACTTAATTCTTAAGCCGGCATTTGAAAGAGTTCATTGATACGGTTGCCCTGGTCCCCAGAACGACCGCCGTATCCGCCTTTTTCTCCCCTTGTCCTCACACCGGCATCGCATTGTTCCCCAGAACCAACCCGAAAAATGTACGATTATAACATCAATTTGCAGGTGTCGAGCCATATCGAAGCGGTTCTCCTTTTGACCAAACTCAATGTCGAGCGGCATATCGAAGTGGATGTCAGCATGGACGAGTTGGATGTGACTGCTGCGGAAAGCAAAGCAACTTACAATGAGATTCGGGATTATGTGTGGGAGCACTATCAACTCAAGGTTTCTAATCTCTATATCGCACAGGTGAAGCAGAAGTATGGCATCATCGAGCGAGAGAATTACCATAAAGCAAAAAACGAAAATGCGAAGCAGCCCAAGTGTCCGAAGGAAAAAGAGGCTGCGATTGTGGAAGCACTGAAGCATTTTCAGATGGCTGAGTTGTTCCAACGTGACAAATCCACAATTTCCCGTCACATCAAAAACATTTTTGCAGAGGGTGAGCTTGAACGAGATTCAGTTGTTGTAAAATTTGCAACAACTGCCGCAGACGGAAAGACCTATCAGGTCGAATTCTACAATCTTGACGTCATTATTTCTGTTGGTTATCGTGTCAAATCCAAACGAGGCACACAGTTCCGTATCTGGGCAACTGGCATTTTGAAAGAATATATGCGCAAGGGATTTGCGCTGGATGACGAACGCCTGAAAAATCTGGGCGGCGGTGGATATTTCAAAGAGCTGTTAGAACGCATCCGTGACATCCGTGCTTCCGAAAAAGTGTTTTATCGTCAGGTTCTGGAAATCTATGCAACCAGCATTGACTACGACCCAAAAGCAGAAATCTCCGTCCAGTTCTTCAAAAAAGTCCAGAATAAAATTCATTATGCCATCCACGGTCAGACTGCCGCCGAGGTCATTTACAATCGTGCAGATGCCGAAAAGGAATTTATGGGTCTGACCACTTTTGCAGGAAACCAGCCCACTTTACGAGAAGCTACTATTGCCAAAAACTATCTGAACGAGAAAGAGCTTCGTGCTATGGGGCAGTTGGTTTCCGGTTATCTGGATTTCGCAGAACGTCAGGCAGAACGTGAACAGCCCATGACCATGCAGGATTGGGCAAACCACCTTGACCGCATTTTAACCATGAGCGGTGAGCAGCTTCTTGTTGGCAAGGGCAGTGTGACCCACAAGCAGGCAGTGGACAAGGCTACTACCGAATATCGGAAATACAAGACTAAAACCCTCAGCGATGTGGAGCAGGATTATCTGGATTCCATTAAGTTTTTGGAGCAGAAAGCAGGCAAGAAATAACTGTTTTGTGAGGTTTTTATGTCACAGGAAAAGACAAAGGTTTACACTTACACCTGTGTTTTCACGGCCATGCAGATCGATGGCTATTGAAAGCCCGCATGAAAGCCTATGCAGACTTCAACGACTACCAGATCGTCGGCGAATATGAGGATGCCCGTGCAAAGAAGCAGGCTATCGAAGCGGATAAAATCACAGGCGATAACATTTACAAAGTTCTCGTCTGCTTTGAAAAGCTCTACAATGTGATGAATCCCCTTGAACGCAAAAAGCTGATGGAACATCTGATTTCCGAAATTCAGATCTACCCGGAGCGTCAGCCCAACGGTCAGTGGCTCAAATCCATCAAATTCCGACTGCCTATCGTTGAAAGCGATATTGATCTGTGTTTGGACAATGAAAGTCATACCGAGATTGTGAGTTGTTATACCAAAACGATGTAACAAACGCAACCCTCAAGCCATGTGGAATGTGTCATCGCACTTTCCAAGGGCGAGATCGACTCCTGAAAAGGGATGCACTGAAGTACTTTAAGATGATATAAATTCAAACCACGGTTCGTTGGAGCGTTATGCTCTCTGCGAGCCGTGGTTTTCCCTCGCTCAAGCTGCCCAATAACAAAAAACGGTCGGAGTTACTCGTCAGGCAACTCCGGCCGTTTTTTCTCTTTTTATTCCTCTTCGTCCCTGGCCCAGTGATAGGCGCAGCGGACGGCCTTATTCCAGCCCTTGATGCGCTTGGTGCGTTCCTCTTCCGAGATGGCCGGGCGGAACACGCGGTCCACCGACCAGTTGCGGGTGATGTCCTCGGCGGACTGCCAGTAGCCTACGGCGAGGCCGGCCAGATAGGCCGCGCCCAGCGCCGTCGTTTCCACGCAGCGGGGGCGCTTGACTTCGAGGTCGCTGATGTCGGCCATGGTCTGCATGAGGTAGTTGTTGGCCGACGCGCCGCCGTCCACCCGGAGAGACTTCATGGCGATGCCGGAGTCCGCTGCCATGGCGCGGAGGACGTCGTTGACCTGATAGCAGATGCTGTCCAGCGTGGCGCGGATGATGTGGTACTTGTTGCAGCCCCGGGTGAGGCCCACGATGGTGCCGCGGGCGTACTGGTCCCAGTGGGGCGCGCCGAGGCCGGTGAAGGCCGGCACGACATAGCAGCCGTTGGTGTCCTTCACCTTCTGAGCCATATACTCGGAGTCGCGGGCCTCTTCCAGCAGGCGCAGCTCATCGCGGAGCCACTGGATGGCCGCACCGGCCACGAAAATAGAGCCTTCCAGCGCATAATTCACCCTGCCGTCGGGGCCGCAGGCGATGGTGGTGACAAGGCCGTTCCGGGATGTGACCGGCGTCTCACCGGTATTCATGAGCAAAAAGCCGCCGGTGCCGAAGGTGTTTTTCGCCTCGCCGGAGGCAAAGCAGGTCTGGCCGAAGAGGGCCGCCTGCTGGTCGCCTGCCGCACCGGCAATTTTTATCTCGCCGCCGAAGTGCATCGGGTCAGCGTACTCATAAAAGCCGCTGGACGGCACCGGCTTCGGGAGCATACATTTCGGGATGTTCAGCTCCTGCAGAATCTCGTCGTCCCATTCCAGCGTGTGGATGTTGAACATCATGGTGCGGCTGGCGTTGGTATAGTCGGTGACGTGCAGTTTTCCGCAGGTCAGCTTCCAGATGAGCCAGGTCTCCACGGTGCCGAAGAGCAGTTCTCCCCGCTCGGCCCTTTCGCGGGCACCGGGGATATGATCCAGTATCCACTTGAGCTTGGTGGCCGAGAAATAGGCGTCGATGATGAGGCCGGTCTTCTGCCGGAATTTCTCCGTCAGGCCACGGGCCTTCAGCTCGTCGCAGTATTCGCTGGTGCGGCGGCACTGCCAGACGATGGCGTGGCAGATGGGTTCCCCGGTCTCCTTGTCCCAGACGATGGTGGTCTCCCGCTGGTTGGTGATGCCGATGGCGGCGATGTCCTCGGCCCGGGCGCCGACCTTGTTCATGGCCGAGAGGGCCACGCCCAGCTGGGTGGCCCAGATCTCATTGGCGTCGTGCTCCACCCAGCCGGGTCTCGGGTAATACTGGGCAAATTCCTTCTGCGCGACGCTGCAGATCTCACCCGCTTTGTTGAACAGGATGCAGCGGTTCGAGGTGGTTCCGGCGTCCAGCGCCATGATGTACGACATAGGCTCTTTTCTCCTTTTCCTGCTCTGGTTTTATAGTGTCAGAACGCCAGCGCGGGGCTCACTTCGTTCCGCCGCTGGGTCTGGACGATACAATCCTTGTCCGGCACGACGCCCGCCGCACCGAGGGTGGAAAAGACGGTCTGCAGCGCCAGCATAGGGGTATTGTTCTCCTGCGAGAGGTGACAGAGGGCAAACTTCTTGCAGCCCTCTTGGATGAGTTCCAGCAGCTTTGCCGCGCACTCGTCGTTGGAGAGGTGGCCCCGGACCGACTCGATGCGGGCGCGCAGATAGTAGGGGTACGGCCCGCTGCGGAGCATGTGCAGGTCGTAGTTGCTCTCGAGGGCCACAAGGTCGCAGCCGGAGAGGGCTTCATGTACGGCAGGAGTCAGCACGCCGAGGTCGGTGGCGATGGTCATGGTCTTCTCGTCGGGGGTGTGGATGCGGTAGCCCACACAGGGGACGTCGTGGCTGGTGGGGAAAGCTTTGACCCCGAAGACACCGATGTCCTCTTCCCTGCCCGGCGTCAGAGCCGTCAGGTCGCAGCTGGCGGGAACGACCCCGTTTGCGTCCAGAAATTCCAGCGTCTCCTCTGCACCGTACACCGGCAGCGGATATTTTTTCAGGAAAGTGGAAAGACCCTTCACATGGTCGCTGTGCTCATGGGTGACAAGAATGCCGTCGCAGTCGGAGATGTTCAGCTCCAGCTCCTTGAGGGCTGCGCCGGTGGTGCGGACGCCTTTGCCCATATCCACGATGAGATACCGCTCCCCACAGCGCACGACGCTGCTGTTGCCGGAGGACCCGGAATAAAGAGAGATGAATTCAGACATGATAAACCTCAACAAATAAAACCCCTCCGTCTGCTGCGCAGTCATAAAAACGCAGGGACCTGACGGACTGCCAATGCCTCCCCTCGGCAGGGGAGGCGGCACGCCGCAGGCGTGACGGAGAGGTTTTTCTAATTACAGAGCCTGTTCCAGTGCAGCGGGCATCCGCTCCACCTTCCTGATGTCAGCACCGAGGCCGCGCAGCTTCTCCACGATGTTCTCGTAGCCGCGCTCGATATGGCCGATCTCCTCGATCTCGCTGGTGCCGTCGGCCATCAGGGCTGCAACGACCATCGCTGCACCGGCGCGCAGGTCGGAAGCGCGGAGCGGAGCGGGAGAAAGCTTCTCCACGCCCTCGAACACGGCCACCTGACCGTCCACCTGGACATTCGCGCCCATCTTGCGCAGCTCGTCCACATAGCGGAAGCGGTTGTCCCACACGCTCTCGGTGACGGTGGAAGTCCCCTTTGCCACGCTGAGCAGAACGCCCATCAGGGGCTGCATATCGGTGGGGAAGCCCGGGTGGGGCATGGTGTTGATCTTGAGGGGCAGGATGTCGCCGGTGCGGCGAACCCGCACAGCGTCGTCAAACTCCTCCACCTCAATGCCCGCACGGCGGAGCTTTGCGGTGATAGGCTCGAGGTGCTTGGGGGTGACGTTCTTCACCAGCACATCGCCGCCGGTGGCCGCTGCAGCCACCATGTAGCTGCCGGCCTCGATCTGGTCGGGGATGATGCTGTAGGTGCAGCCGTGCATCTGCTCGACGCCGCGCACCTTGATGACATCGGTGCCTGCGCCGCGCACATCAGCGCCGCACATATTCAGGAAGTTGGCCAGATCGACCACATGGGGCTCCTTGGCACAGTTTTCCAGAATGGTCTGACCCTTGGCCATGACAGCGGAGAGCATCCCGTTCATGGTAGCGCCCACGCTCACCTTATCAAAGAAGATATGAGCGCCGTTCAGCTCGTCGGCGTGGACGGTGATCATGCCGTAGTCCACACTGTCCTCTGCGCCCAGAGCGCTGAACACCTTCAGGTGCTGGTCGATGGGGCGGGGGCCGAGGTTGCAGCCGCCGGGCATGGCCACCTGTGCCTTGCCGAAGCGGGACAGCAGGGCGCCGAGGAAATAGTAGCTGGCGCGCATCTGGCGGGACAGGTCGTCGGGGACGTTGGTGCCGGTCAGATGGGTGGTGTCGATCTCGTAGGTGTTCTTGTTCAGCATCCGGACCTTTGCGCCCAGCACGCTGAGGATCTTGAGGCTCACCGCCACATCGCTGATGTCCGGCAGGTTCTCGATGACGCAGACGTCCGCTGCCAGAATGGTAGCGGGCAGGATGCCCACAGCCGCATTTTTCGCGCCGGAGATGATGACTTCGCCGTGCAGGGGCTTACCGCCCGTAATAACAAACTTTTCCAATTTTATGATCTCCTTGTCACAGTCCCGCTCCCCGCAGGCCCAAAAGGTCAGTTCAAGGTACGTTATTCCTTCTCGCTGTACAAAGCTCACAACCAGTTGACACAATTACAGCTACTTTATTATACACAACTTCCAGCAAAAAGCAAAGCCCCAATGCACGCTCGTCGATTATTTTCTGTTTTGCCCAGTTTCTTCTCTATTATCCTCGGGTTTTGTCTCTTATTTTTAGGAAAATTTTACATTTGCCGCTGCTTACCACACACTGTCGTCGCAGCGGGTCTCCTTGATCCAGCCCAGCTGATAGGCCCGGACCAGCTGTTTGAGGTCGTGGACCTTCTCCCGCAGGATCTCGCCCTCATCCGTCTCCTCCACGAGGATGCGGTGGTTCTCCGTCTCGAGGATGTTCTTCTGGGAGAGGATGTCCAGATTCTCGTTCACGGCCTTTTCGGCGCTCTCGAAGGGCTGGTGGGTGCGCAGGGACATGGTGCGGCTGGAATAGACCAGCGTGTAGCCCGCGATGCCGGTCTTTTCGTGGTAGGCGCGGCAGAAACCGCCGTCGATGACCACGAGGCGTCCGCCGCCCTTGATGGGGCTCTCGCCCTTCTTCTCCTGCACGGGGACATGGCCGTTGACGATGTGGCTGGTGCCGGGCAGGCCGAACTCGGCGAGGATGCGGCGGCAGACGGCTTCCTCATTATACCATGTATAATAGGGGTCCTTTACCTCGGTGTGGGTGGAAGCGTCTTCGACATACAGCCGCTCGAAGGTGGTCATGGCGCTGCGGCCATACAGGGGCGACAGCTTGCCGCACCACAGATACCACAGGAAATCCTGTCCGCTCTGGCGGGCGGCGCTGCCCTCGGGGGCGAAATAGCCCCGGCGGGCGCGCTCGTCACAGTAGTCCATGAGGGCGCGGCCCGAGTAGGCATGGCCCTCGAACCGCTCCACAGCGAAGGTGCCTTTCCTGGTCATCGGCACAGCGCCGTGGTAGAGCAGGTTGCCGTTCTCGATGTGGTAGACACTGCCCTTGGCGTACAGGAACTCGACGTGCTGCTGTAATTTCTCGCTCTGGCGGAAGGACTGCACCAGCTTTTGCAGCACCACCTTCTCATCGCTGTTCAGCGCGGTGGGGTCGGCGGGGTCTACCGTCGGGAAAGACATATCCCGCATGGGGTACTCCCTGCCGTTCACCATGACGGTCCCCTTCTCCCAGTTGATGCGGCGCAGGAAGTCGCGGTCCTGCATCTCGAAATCCGGGTTGCGGTCGATGACCTGACACTCGAGCTTGAGCATCAGGATGGTGATGGCCTTATGCATGACGGCGCAGCGATGGAGCATACCGGGGGTGTAGGGGCCGCGGGCGGTGTCGGTGTGAGGCATCCAGATGGTCAAGTCGTCGTCGCCGTAGAACTGCTCTGCCATCCGCTGCAGGTGGCGGAGGTTGATGCCGTAGCAGTCCTCCACCATGCCGTGGTTGTGGTAAGCGAGGGTGGTCTTCAGCACCGTGCAGATGCAGATGGGACTGCCGGCCGCCGCGCCCATCCAGACCACGTCGTGGTTGCCCCACTGGATGTCCACATCGTGGTGGCGCATCAGCAGGTCAAGGATGACGTCGGGGCGGGGGCCGCGGTCGAACAGGTCGCCCACGATGTGGAGCTTGTCCACGGCCAGACGCTTGATGAGCTCACAGAGACGGACGATGAACTTATCGGCGCGGCCATTCTCGATGATGCTGCCGACGATCTGGCCGTAGTAGAGGTCTTTGTCGTGGTCCTCGAAGTGGGCGTGGAGCAGCTCATCCAGAATGTAGCCGCAGCTGGACGGCAGGCAGGCCCGGACATGCTCCCGGGTGTGCTTGGAAGAGACGAGGCGGCAGATGTCGATGAGCCGCAGCAGCGTCTCACTGTACCACTGTTCCAGCGCTTCCTCGTCGGCGCAACGCTCCTTGAGCTGGGGCAGCTTCTCGTTCGGATAGTAGATCAGAGTCGCCAGCTCGGCCCGCGTCCCCTCCGGCACGGTATCCCCCAGCACAATGTCCACCTTTTCGCGGATGACGCCGGAAGCGGAGTTCAGGATATGTACGAACGCCTCGTTCTCGCCGTGCAGGTCGCTCATGAAATGCTCGGTGCCTTTGGGCAGCTTGAGCAGTGCCTGTGTGCTGATGATCTCGCTGGCGGCCGCTGCCTGCGAGGGGTAGTCCCGGGCCAGAAGGCTCAGATATTTCAGGTTGTCCCGGATCTCTTCGGTCTCTGTACGCATGGTGTCCTCCAGATCATGTAGTATTCTTGCATGACATGCAATATTCAATCTTAGTATACCACTTCCGGGGGCAAAAATGATATAATAGCCTCGGATAATTTAATATGATTCTTTCTCATAGGAGTTGGACAATATGTCTAAAAACATTTCCACAACGCCGCCTGTCTCCTGTACCCTCTGCCCCCGCCGCTGCGGCGCAGACCGTGCCGCCGGGCAGACAGGCTTCTGCGGGGCGGGCGGCACCCTGAAAGCCGCCCGCGCGGCCCTGCACTTCTGGGAAGAGCCCTGCATCAGCGGCACCCGGGGCAGCGGCACCGTGTTTTTCTCGGGCTGCACCCTCAAGTGTTGTTTCTGCCAGAATTACCCCATCAGCGCCGAGGGACTGGGCAAAGAGATCACGATAGAGCATCTGGCCGAAATTTTCCTCGGCTTACAGGAGCAGGGCGCCCACAACATCAACCTCGTCACGCCCGGCCAGTGGCGGCCCTGGATCATCGCGGCGCTGGACATCGCCCGGGCCGAGGGGCTGCGTCTGCCCATCGTCTGCAACACCGGCGGCTACGAGACGGTGGAGAGCGTGGAGGCGTGGCGCGGCTCTATCGACATCTGGCTGGCCGATTTGAAGTACGTCTCCTCTTCCCTCTCCGCCGAGCTTTCCTCTGCGCCGGACTACTTCGCCCAGGCCAGGCCCGCCATCGAGGCCATGATGGCGCAGGCGGGCCATCCGGTGTTCGACAGCGAGGGCATCTTACAGAAGGGCGTCATCCTGCGGCATCTGGCCCTGCCCGGCCACATCGACGACAGTTTTGCCGTCCTCGACCGGATGGCCGCATGGAACGAGGCCGACCCCGGCTGCTTCATCCCCAGTGTCATGAGCCAGTACACCCCCTTTTACAAGGCCGCAGAGCACGGCATCGGGCGGCGCATCACCACCTACGAGTACCGCCGGGTGGTCAATCATGCCATGGATCTGGGGCTGACCGCCGGCTATATGCAGCAGAAGAGCAGCGCCCGGGAGGAATATACACCCAGCTTTGATTTGACGGGCATTTGACCAGCCGGTAAACCTATCAGAGGCAGGTGGAGGGGAGTTTCCCAAGCAAATGTCCAGAGAAGTGGGGCCCCGGCGCGAAGCGTTGGGGCGAAACCGTGGGTTTCGGCTTCCATTTGCGGGGAAACTACCGGACGGCCTGCCGATACGCTTTCCGTCACAATCCACAAAAATCCTTCCAAATTTTCTCTCACAGTGTTTTCCTTTTCCTTGCAAATCCTCTCCGAAAGCACTATAATGGATACAACGATGTGCGTCATGTGGGGTTTGGCTGCCCTGCTGAGCACCAAACGCCCCGTCTCAAGAATGGTATATGAGAGGCGGCGGCTCAAATGCCCGAGAAGAGCAACAGGAGGACCGTTATGGAACATTTCAACCCCATTCTGGGCTACGAGACGACCGGACCGAAATTCATCACCTGCGGCGAGATCATGCTGCGCCTGACCCCGCCGAACTACGAAAAGCTCCGCATGGCCACCAACTTTGAGGCCAGCTACGGCGGCAGCGAGGCCAACATCGCCCTTGCGCTGGCAAACCTCGGCGTGGACAGCACCTTCTTCAGCGTCGTGCCGAACAACAGCCTCGGCAAGAGCGCCGTGCGCTGGCTGCGCTCCAACGACGTCCACTGCACCCCCATGATCCTCACCGAGCCGGATGAGACGCCCTCCAACCGTCTGGGTACATACTACCTTGAGACCGGCTACGGCATCCGCCCCTCCAAGGTCATCTATGACCGCAAGCACAGCGCCATCACCGAGTACGATTTCTCTCAGGTCGATCTGGACGAGCTGCTGGAGGGCTTCGACTGGCTGCACCTGAGCGGCATTACCCCGGCTCTGGCCCCCAACTGCCGCGGCCTCATCATCGATATGCTCAAGGAGGCCAAGAAGAAGGGCCTGACCGTCAGCTTCGACGGCAACTTCCGCTCCACCCTCTGGACCTGGGACGAGGCCCGCGACTTCTGCACCGAGTGCCTGCCCTATGTGGACGTGCTGCTGGGCATCGAGCCCTACCACCTGTGGAAGGACGAGAACGACCACTCCAAGGGCGACTGGAAGGACGGCGTGCCTCTGCAGCCCAGCTATGAGCAGCAGGACGAAATTTTCCAGCACTTCATCGAGCGCTACCCCAGCCTGAAGTGCATCGCCCGCCACGTCCGCTATGCCCACAGCGGCAGCGAGAACAGCCTGAAAGCCTTTATGTGGTATGACGGCCACACCTTCGAGAGCAAGCTGTTCACCTTCAACATCCTCGACCGCGTGGGCGGCGGCGACGCCTTCGCCAGCGGCCTCATCTACGCCATGCTCCACAACTACAAGGCCATGGACATGATAAACTTTGCGGTGGCAAGCAGCGCCATCAAGCACACCATCCACGGCGATGCCAACATCACCGACGATGTCAGCTCCATCCGCAACCTGATGAACATGAACTACGACATCAAGCGCTGAAAGCAAGCCAAAACGGTCCCGGTACGTCCAGACTGCGTACCGGGACCGTTCTTTTTATGCTATGCCGCGCCGGCACTTCCCGCCGGATGACGGTAAATATGACTCCTGAAGGATTTTTTGAGCTTTTTCCTGTCAAATCATTGACAAATCGCTTTTTGCATGATAAAATCACACACGATTTTGAGAGACGAAGCGTGTCGAAGTCTTTTCAAAGCAATTTAGCTAGGACCGCCCCGAGGGGGCTGGGTGCATCTGAAAACTCGGGTACACCCTAAGGCCATACGGACAGCCGGGTCCACTGCCGACCGGCGGCGCAAGCTGCCATTATTGATTGAGTTAGAAACTCAAATTTTATAAGTTGGTTCCTTTACAACCATGAAATTGCGCAGAGCGTGCGCAGACTTGTGAAACGGTCAATAAGAGTAGTAAAAGTGTAATTGCTATATAGACTCTCGTCATCCCGTCCTTTTGAATCCTGATGAATCATGCTGCGATACGGCTCTGGCGTCTTTGCCCCGGAGGCTTTGTCCGCGCATTCAAACGGTTTTTTCAAAGCGCAAGCCTGCATTTCTGTGCAGGGCTTGTGCTTTTTTGTTTGCCCGCATGGTTTGCAGCAGGAGTCAGGGACGGAGGAAAAAACATGAGTGAGAACCGTACACGGTTCCGGCTGGATCAGCGCCGCGCACCGATCTACGAGGCTCTGGAGCAGTTCCGACAGATGCGGGTGGTCCCCTTCGATGTACCGGGCCACAAGCGCGGCCGGGGCAACCCGGAGTTGACGGCCTTTCTGGGCCAGCAGTGCGTGGGCGTGGACGTCAACAGCATGAAACCGCTGGACAATCTCTGCCACCCGGTCTCGGTCATCCGGGAGGCCGAGGAGCTGGCCGCCGACGCTTTCGGCGCAGCACACGCTTTTCTGATGGTGGGCGGCACCACCAGCTCGGTGCAGAGCATGGTGCTGACGGCCTGCAAGCGGGGCGACGAGATCATTCTCCCCCGCAACGTCCACCGCAGCGTGCTGAACGCACTGGTGCTCTGCGGCGCAGTGCCGGTCTATGTCAATCCCGAAGTGGACAAGCGCCTCGGCATCTCGCTGGGCATGAAGCGGGAGCAGGTGGCAAAAGCCATCAAGGAGCACCCCAATGCCGTGGCCGTGCTGGTGAACAACCCCACCTATTACGGCATCTGCTCTGATCTGCGTACCATCGTCAAGATGGCCCACGACGCCGGGATGCTCTGCCTCGCCGACGAGGCCCACGGCACCCACTTCTACTTCGGCGGCGGCAGTCTGCCCGTCTCCGCCATGGCGGCGGGCGCGGACATGGCGTCCGTCTCCATGCATAAGAGCGGCGGCAGCTTAACGCAGTCGAGCCTGCTGCTCATCGGCCCCAACGTCCACCCCGGCTATGTGCGCCAGATCATCAACCTGACCCAGACGACCTCCGGCAGCTATCTGCTCATGTCCAGCCTCGACATCTCCCGGCGGAACCTCGCGCTGCGGGGCCGGCAGGTGTTCCATCAGGTGGCTGACATGGCCGAGTACGCCCGCGAAGAGATCAACGCCGTGGGCGGCTACTACGCCTTCGGCAAGGAGCTGTGCAACGGCAACTCGGTCTTCGACTTCGACACCACAAAGCTCAGCGTCCACACGCTGGACATCGGCCTCGCCGGCATCGAGGTCTACGACATCCTGCGGGATGAGTACGACATCCAGATCGAGTTCGGCGACATCGGCAACATCCTTGCCTACCTCTCCATCGGCGACCGCCCGCAGGAGATCGAGCGTCTGGTGAGCGCACTGGCCGAGATCAAGCGCCGCTACCACACCGACGGCGCCGGCCTGCTGAGCCAGGAATACATCGACCCCGTCGTTGCCGCCAGCCCGCAGGAGGCGTTCTACGCCCCCAAAAAGAGCCTGCCCCTCCGGGAGACCGAGGGCATGGTGTGCAGCGAGTTCGTCATGTGCTACCCGCCGGGCATCCCCATCCTGGCCCCCGGCGAGCGCATCACCAAAGAGATACTGAACTATATCGAGTACGCCAAGGCCAAAGGCTGCAGCATGACCGGCCCGGAAGACCCGGACATCCTGCACCTGAATGTTCTGGCATAAGGAGAAGCAGATGGAGTTTTGGTTTTCGGAATTTCACACCCCGGACGTCAAGCACAGCATCCGGGTGAACAAGCAGCTCTACTCCAAGCAGAGCGACTATCAGCGCATCGACATTTTTGAGACGCCTGAGTTTGGCCGGGTGCTGACGCTGGACGGCAACGTGATGCTCACCGAGCGGGACGAGTTCATCTACGACGAGATGATCGTCCATGTCCCCATGGCCGTCCACAAGGAGGCAAAAGACATCCTCGTCATCGGTGCAGGCGACGGCGGCGTGGTGCGGGAGCTGACCCGCTACGACCGGGTCGAGCGCATCGACCTCGTGGAGATGGACCCCCAAGTCGTGGAGGCCTGCCGCGCCTATCTGCCCGGCAACGCCTGCCGGATGGACGACCGCCGGGTCCACATCTACTTCGAGAACGCTCTGAAATACATCCGCCGCTGCGAGGAGGAATATGACCTCATCATCGTGGACTCCTCCGACCCCTTCGGCCCCTCCGAGGGCCTGTTCACCCGGGAGTTCTACGGCAGCTGCTTCAACGCCCTGAGAGAGGACGGCATCATGGTCAACCAGCAGGGCAGCCCCTTCTACACCGAGGACGCCAGCGCCATGCAGCGCAGCCACAAGCGCATCGCGTCCACCTTCCCCGTCAGCCGGGTCTATCAGGCACACATCCCGACCTTCGCCGCCGGCTACTGGCTCTTCGGCTTTGCCAGCAAGAAGTACCACCCCATCGACGATCTGGACGCCGACGCATGGAAGACGCTCAATCTGCGCACCCGCTACTATACCACCCGGCTCCACGTCGGAGCTTTCTATCTGCCGGCATTCCTCGAGGAGATGCTGCGCGAAGTGGAGGAACCCAAATGATCTCACCCAATGTTGAAACCTTTATCGGCTGCGACAGCAGCTACCGCGCCGCCGACATCGTGCTTTACGGCGCACCGTTCGACTCCACCACCAGCTACCGCCCCGGCGCACGGTTCGGCCCGTCGGCCATCCGGCACGAGAGCTTTGGCCTCGAGACTTACAGCCCCTACCAGAACGCCGATCTGACCGACTTCGACATCTTCGACAGCGGCGACCTCGAGCTCTGCTTCGGCTCCAGCGAAGCCGCCCTTGCCGACATCGAGGCCCGGGCGGCGGAGATCCTGCACGACGGCAAGCTTCCGCTCCTGCTGGGCGGTGAGCATCTGGTGACGCTGGGTGCGGTGCGGGCCGTGACGGAGAAATACCCCGGCCTCCACATCATCCACTTCGACGCCCACGCCGACCTGCGGGACGACTACCTCGGTGCGAAGCTGAGCCACGCCTGTGTGCTGCGCCGCTGCCACGAGATCGTGGGCGACGGCCGCATCCACCAGTTCTGCATCCGCAGCGGCGAGCGGGCCGAGTTCGAGTTTGCGGCCCAGCATACCGAGATGCACAAGTTCGACTTCACCGGCCTTGCCGCGCTCACCGAACAGCTCTGCGCCACCAAAGAGCCGGTCTACCTCACCATCGACCTCGACTGCCTCGACCCCTCCTGCTTCCCCGGCACCGGCACCCCCGAGGCCGGCGGCGTGAGCTTTTTGCAGCTGCTGGACGCCATCCGCACCGTGTCCAAGGCCAACATCGTGGGTGCCGACCTCAATGAGCTGGCCCCCATGCTGGACATCTCCGGTGTCTCCACGGCCACGGCCTGCAAGGTGCTGCGGGAGCTGCTGATTGCCCTCGACAAGGGCTGGCCCGGGTTTCAGGTCTGACAAAACATAATTTGATATAAAGGAGAAACCATCATGAGCAAAGTTCTGATCATCGGCTGCGGCGGCGTGGCCTCCGTCGCCATCCACAAGTGCTGCCAGGTCCCCGAAGTGTTCACCGACATCTGCATCGCCAGCCGCACCAAATCCAAGTGCGACAAGCTGGCCGCAGAGCTTGCCCCCAAGACCACCACCAACATCACCACCGCACAGGTGGATGCCGACCATGTGGACGAGGTCATCGCCCTCATCAAGAGCTATCAGCCCGACCTCGTGATGAACATCGCCCTGCCCTATCAGGACCTGACCATCATGGACGCCTGCCTCGCCTGCGGCGTCAACTACATGGACACCGCCAACTACGAGCCGGAGAACACCGACGACCCCGCGTGGCGTGCCATCTATGAGAAGCGCTGCAAGGAGGCAGGCTTCTCCGCCTACTTCGACTACAGCTGGCAGTGGGCCTACGCCAAAAAGTTTGAGGAAGCCGGCCTCACCGCCCTGCTAGGCAGCGGCTTCGACCCGGGCGTGACCCAGGCTTACTGCGCCTACGCCAAGAAGCACGAGTTCGACACCATCGACACCATCGACATCCTCGACTGCAACGGCGGCGACCACGGCTATGCTTTCGCCACCAACTTCAACCCCGAGATCAACCTCCGCGAAGTCTCCGCCCCCGGCAGCTACTGGGAGAACGGCCATTGGGTCGAGATCCCGGCCATGAGCATCAAGCGGGAGTACGACTTCGACAAGGTGGGCCAGAAGGATATGTATCTGCTCCACCACGAGGAGATCGAGTCTCTGGCAAAGAACATCCCGGAGGCAAAGCGCATCCGCTTCTTCATGACCTTCGGCCAGAGCTATCTCGACCACATGCGCTGCCTCGAGGACGTGGGGATGCTCTCCACCACCCCTATCAACTTCAACGGGCAGGAGATCGTCCCCATCCAGTTCCTGAAGGCCCTCCTGCCCGATCCCGCCAGCCTCGGCCCCCGCACCAAGGGCAAGACCAACATCGGCTGCATCTTCACGGGCAAGAAGGACGGCAAGGAAAAGACCTACTACATTTACAATGTCTGCGACCACCAGGAGTGCTACAAGGAAGTCGGCTCTCAGGCCATCAGCTACACCACCGGCGTTCCGGCCATGTGCGGCGCACTGATGCTGCTGACCGGCAAGTGGACCACCAAGGGCGTCCACACCGTGGAAGAGTTCGACCCGGACCCGTATCTGGACGCACTGGACAAGTACGGCCTGCCCCGCTCCGAGAGCCACAGCCCGGCTCTGGTGGACTGATGCGGCTGGTCGATACGCGCCCGCCCTTCGCGGGGCTGGCAAACCTCTCGGAGGGCGCACTCGCTTCCCTGCCCACCCCCTGCTATCTGCTGGACGAAGCCCAGCTGCGCCGCAACGGCGAAATTCTGCTGGGGGTCCAGCAGCGGACGGGCTGCAAGATCCTGCTGGCGCAGAAAGCTTTCTCCAACTTCGACCTCTACCCGCTTCTCGCACCCTGCCTCGCAGGCACTGAGGCCAGCGGCCTCTACGAGAGCCGTCTGGGCAAGGAAGAGCTGCCCGAGAAGGAGAACCACGTCTTCTGCGCCGCCTACCGGGTGGACGAGTTCAACGAGCTTCTGGATTACGCCGACCACATCGTGTTCAACTCCCCGGCCCAGCTGGCAAAGTTCGGCCCTGCGGCCAAGGCGGCGGGCAAGAGCGTCGGTCTGCGCATCAACCCGGAGCGCTCCACGCAGGAAGGCCACGCCATCTATGACCCCTGCGCCCCGGGCAGCCGTCTCGGCACCACCCGCGCCCAGTGGGACGCGGCTCTGGCAAAACAGCCGGGCCTCGCCGCCCTGCTGGACGGCCTGCACTTCCACACCCTCTGTGAGCAGGACGCCGACGCTCTGGCCGTGACGCTGGACGCTGTGGAAGAGAAATTCGGCGACCTGCTGCCGGGGCTGAAATGGCTCAATTTCGGCGGCGGACACCACATCACCCGCCCGGGCTATGACCTTGCCGCGCTGGAAGCCTGCATCGCCCGGATGCAGGAGAAGTACGGCGTACAGGTCTATCTGGAGCCGGGCGAGGCGTGGGCGCTGAACGCGGGCTATCTCGTCACCACAGTGCTGGACACCCTGCAGAACGGTGACACCAGCCTCGCCATTCTCGATATGTCGGCGGCCTGCCACACCCCGGACGTCATCGAGATGCCCTACCGCCCTCCCCTGCTGGACGCGGGCGAGCCGGGCGAAAAGCCCTGCACCATCCGCCTCGGCGGGCCGACCTGCCTCGCGGGCGATGTCGTGGGAGACTACAGCTTCGACGCCCCGCTTGCCGGGGGAGACCGGCTCATCTTCGGCGATATGGCCATCTACACCACCTGTAAGAACAACACCTTCAACGGGATGCCCCTGCCGCCCATCTGGGCGCTGGCTGAGGACGGCACCTGCCGGGAGCTGGTCCGCTTCGGCTACAACGACTTCAAGATGCGGCTGGGTCACCGCGCATAAAACGAAAGCCATCGGCTGTCTGGGCCGATGGCTTTTTGTTTACTTGAGTTTCTTTTTGGCTTCGTACTCCCGCAGGGCGGTCAGCGCCTCGCCCGACAGCGGGTAGAGGGCCAGCATATTGAATATGGTCATCAGGCCGATGCCCACGTCGCCGAGGTCCCACACCACGGTGTAGGCCTGCATCCCGCCGACGACCAGCATCACCAGCGCCAGCACCTTGTAGGCCGTCTGCCAGAACCAGCTGTCGCCGAAGAGATAGGCCACGTTGCAGCGGGCGTAGTAGAGGATGCCGATAAAAGTAGAGAAGCTGAACAGCGCCAGCGTCACTGCGATGAAGACGACGCCGAAGCTGCCCAGATGGTACTGCATCGCCGCCTGCAGAAGGTTCATGCCCTGCAGGCCGCTCGTCACGCTCCCGGGAGCCAGCAGCATCACGAAGGCCGTGCAGCTGCAGATGACGATGGTGTCGATGAGGACGCCCAGCGCCTGCACGAGGCCCATCTTCACGGGGTCGTCGCACTCAGCGGCAGCAGCGGCGCAGGGGGCCGAACCGGAACCGGCCTCGTTGGAGAAGAGGCCCCGCTTGATGCCGTTCATCACCACAGCGCCAAAGCCGCCGCCCACGGCCTGACGCAGGCCCAGCGCCTCCGAGAAAATGCGGACGAAGACATCGGGCAGCTGGGGCAGATGGGTGAGGATGATCCAGAGGGTCATGACGAAGTAGCAGCCCGCCATGATGGGGACCATGACGTCGAGACTCTTGACGGTGGCCTCCTTCCGCAGGACGATGACCGCCGCAAGCGCCGTCAGCACCAGCGTCGTGACCAGCGGCGGGATGGAGAACGCATTCTGGAACGCCTCGCTCACCGAGTTGCTGACCACCTGGCTGATGCCGCACCAGCAGATGAGGCCCGCCACGGCGAACAGGCAGGCCACCACCGAGCGGCGGAGCTTCCTGCCCCGTTTGCGCTCCGCGAGGGTGTGGAGATAGTAGGCCGGGCCGCCCCGCCACCCGCCGTAAAGGTGGTCGGGCTGCTTGTATTTCTGGGCCAGCGTGGACTCCACAAAGGAGGTGGAGGCGCCCAGCAGAGCCGTCACCCACATCCAGAACACCGCGCCTGCACCGCCCACAGACAGCGCCGCCACGACGCCCACCAGATTGCCCATGCCCACCCGGGTGGCCGTGGACACCACCAGCGTCTGGAAGGACGAGAGGCCGCTGCCCTTGTCGTTCTTCTCGCAGACCGCCGCCAGCATATCCCGGAACAGCCGCACCGGCAGAAGCCTCGTGCGCAGGGTGAAGAACACCCCCGCCGTCAGCAATAAGATGACCATAAACGAGAGACTGAGGGTCACATCTCCCAGATGCAGGGTGAGCAGGTCGCCCCACAACAGGCGGTAGACGCCCTCGATGAGTTGAATGAGCACAGCATTTCCTCCCAGTGCTTGGATTTGGCCGTTTTTGCACAAAAACAGGCCGTCGTCCTTTATTATAGACGATTCGGCCTGTTTTGTAAATCAGGAAAGTGAAGTTCAGGAGAAAAAAGTAACGGCTCTGACTCAGGCGGCTTGCCCTCTCAGTCGGGCTTGCGCCCGCCAGCTCTCCCAAAGGGAGAGCCCTTGGCAGGCCGGTTCACTTCCTACTGGACGCCTGAGGCCCGATAAGGCGCAAAAGGGCAGGCCTTGCTACAGAGGGCAGGCCCGGCTTTGTACAACCTCTCCGTCACGCCTGCGGCGTGCCACCTCTCCTTGTAGGAGAGGCTTTGGCAGGCCGTAAAGCTTCACCTCTTCGCCAGAGGCTCCCCTACTAGGGGAGCTGTCGAACGGAGTGAGACTGAGAGGTTGTACTAAGACAGAGCCTTTTCCTACCGTCAGGCAGCAAAAAGCTCCCCCTTTCGGAGGAGCTTGAAGTGCGGTTTATCAGGACAAGATCATTCTGTCATTTGCAAACTCACCGCCGCTGGCGATCTGGAACTTTGCCAGCAGGTCGGAGACCTGCAGGTTCTTCTTCTCCTCGCCGGAGACGTCGTAGATGATGTGACCCTCGTGCATCATGATGAGGCGGTTGCCGTACTTGATGGCGTCCTTCATGTTGTGGGTGATCATCATGGTGGTCAGGTGGTTCTCCTCGACGATCTTCGCCGAGAGGGTCAGCACCTTGAGGGCGGTCTTGGGGTCGAGGGCGGCGGTGTGCTCGTCCAGCAGCAGGAGCTTGGGCTTGTTCATGGTGGCCATCAGGAGGGTCAGCGCCTGACGCTGGCCACCGGACAGCAGGCCCACACGGGCAGTCAGCCGGCTCTCGAGGCCCAGATCGAGGCTCTTGAGCAGTTCACGGTACTGCTCCCGCTCCGCCCTGGTGATGCCGATGCGGAGCGTACGGGGCTTGCCGCGGCGGGCGGCAAGGGCGAGGTTCTCTTCGATCTGCATGGTGGCGGCAGTGCCGGTCATGGGGTCCTGAAAGACGCGGCCAATGTAGGCGGCGCGCTGATGCTCGCCCAGACGGGTGACGTCCACGCCGTCGATGATGATCTTGCCGCAGTCCACGGGCCAGACGCCGGCGACGGCGTTCAGCATGGTGGACTTGCCTGCACCGTTGCCGCCGATGACGGTAACGAAGTCGCCCTCATTCAGCTTCAGGTTCAGGCCGTTCAGGGCCGTCTTCTCGTTGACGGTGCCTGCGTTGAAGGTCTTGGAAACATTTTGTATCTCAAGCATTGTTTGCGCCCTCCTTGTTTGCCTTTTTGGCCGCAGGCTTTGCGAAATATCTGCCCTTCCAGTACGGCACGGCGAGGAAGACAGCCACGACAGATGCGCTCAGCAGCTTTAACAGGTTTGCGTCAAAGCCGAGGGTCAGCACCAGCTGGATGACGATGTAGTAGATGATGGCACCCAGAGAGACAGACACCATCTTGAGGGCGAAGTTGTGGAAGATGCGGCCAAACACAGCCTCACCAATGATGACAGCGGCCAGACCGATGACGATGGCGCCGCGGCCCATGCCGACATCCGCAAAGCCCTGATACTGGCTCAGCAGAGCGCCGGACAGCGCCACCAGAGCGTTGGAGACGGCCAGACCCAGCACGATGTTGAAGTTGGTGTTGATGCCCTGTGCGCGGGACATGGCGGGGTTGGAGCCGGTGGCGCGGATGGCGCAGCCCAGCTCGGTGCCGAAGAACCAGTACAGCACGGCGATGACCACAGCCGACACCAGAATGACCATGATGATGGGGTTGTGGAGCGCGAACTCCTTGACCCAGCGCAGGGAGATGAGCAGGTCATACTTGTCCACGTTGATGGACTGGTTGGCCTTGCCCATGATCTTCAGGTTGATGGAGTAGAGGGCCAGCTGAGTCAGGATGCCGGACAGGATGGCCGGGATGCCCATAAAGGTGTGGAGCAGGCCGGTGACAAGGCCGGTGGCGAGGCCCGCCAGCACGGCAGCCAGCAGGGACACCCAGACGTTCTGGCCCGAGAGCAGGCACATGACGCAGACTGCGCCGCCGGTGCCGAAGGAGCCGTCCACGGTCAGGTCCGCCACATCAAGGATGCGGTAGGTGAGGTAAACGCCGATGGCCATGATGCCCCAGATGAGGCCCTGTGCGCACGCACCCGGCAGAGCACCGGGCAGGTTCGCCAGTCTTGCAAGCATTTCCAAAATGATTCCTCCTAAATTACACTTTTTTATAGACCCGTTTGATACGGGAAAGCGGAGAAGGGCGAGAAAACCGCTCTTCTCCGCTGTAGCCCTCTCAGTCACCTTTGGTGACACTGCCCGGGTTGCGGCACCCAGCGTCTGCTTCGCTGTCGCTTGCATCCTGCTGGCCGCGGCCCCAACAGCGACTCCCTGTT